>Ga0272440_1001227_pt1 | contig 21350 bp, 17 predicted proteins | sample SSMMMBAug17_FD_192440 | JGI IMG/M metagenome (GOLD analysis project Ga0272440, IMG submission 192440) | Marine sediment archaeal communities from Little Sippewissett salt marsh, Falmouth, MA, United States - SSM-MMB-Aug17 | ecosystem: Environmental > Aquatic > Marine > Wetlands > Sediment ...
ACCTGACGTGTTTGATCCATTAATTTCAAATTCGGATCTGGTCTGAATCTTTTCTTGATTTCCATAATAACAACTGATAAATAAAGGATATGGAAAAATCAAGAGATTTTTTTCCATATTTATATTATCATTCAACTTTGGTTTTTCATGGCATAAAATATGCCTTCTTGGTTTGCCAGAAATTCTTTAATGAAGATGGCAACCCGGGCAAGCAGGCATATTTCGTGCCATGAAAAACCTAAGTTGAATGATATTAATTTAATATCTTAGTAGATAGAGAATTTTCTATTCTATTCTATAGGGGGATATAATGGAAAATTTTCCATCTATACTTACTGTTATGTGACTTTGTATAGATCATTAGAAGCTGTTTAACCATATTTTTTGAAAGGTATAGCTTAATGCCATCAACAAGAAATAGAAAAGCGCCAGTTATTGCAGTCTTAAATATGAAAGGCGGAGTCGGAAAAACAACAATTTCTGCTAATTTATTTCGTGAACTATTTAGAATCAAGAAAGCCAATACTCTCTTAATAGATCTTGATGCACAATTCAATTTAACCCAGCTATTAATGACACGCTCTGAGTATGATCAATTGCTTTCAGAAGAAAAGACAATTCATTCAGTATTTCAGCATGAAGTTCCAGACTCTGTATTTGCAGTTTCGGAAGAATATCATCTAAAATTACCCTCAATTGATTCGATAGTTTTTAATTTAAAACATATACGAAGTGATGACATAAGGCTGCAACTGTTGCCTGGTGACTTTAGATTGGCGATGCTGAATCTTAAAGAACGTGCTGAACTGAGGATTCCTAGAAAAAGATTTAAATTGTTCATCGAAAATGCTCGAGATAACTACGATCTTATTGTAATTGATTGCAATCCTTCGACTTCATTTCTAACCGCATGTGCTTTAGAAGTAGCATCAAATTTACTTGTGCCTGTAAGACCAGATAAGTTTTCAGTCCTTGGTGTTGAAATGGTACTTAATTTTGCTCAAATATTCTTAGGTTCAGGGCTTATTCCTGATATTAAAATCTTACTAAATGATGTAGGGCAAGGCGAACCAATTCAAATAGCTAATGGACTCCGTGCCCATGGTAGTCTGGGACCAATGGTTTTGGTTAATGAGCTTTCACATAGCCAACTATTAAGAGCAAGAACAGATTTCACTGGATTTGCACCAGACAGAAAAGTGGCCTACAGGACAGCAGTGAAAGATAATTTAACAGAAATAGCAAGGGAATACTCAAGAAGCTTAGGATTATAATCATGAAAAAACTGGAAGAAAAATTCATTTTTTTGTTAGCCGATTCGTCATTTAAGAAAACAGAGGTCAACAAATTTATCAGAAAATTACAAAACGGTGGTTTAGATCACTGTTTTAATAAGGCATTAAAAATCCGAGATATTATTAAGGATTCTTATGATTATATTGATGAAGATTGGCATGAACCAATTTCAGAATATAAGCAGAAAATTATTGATCAGGTAGAGCAGTTGCTTAGAAATGAGGTCGGCATGACTGTTAAACAATCTATTAACTCTCTGAGCAAAGAATTGAATATAAGGATTCCTTCAAGTAATCGCTCGTTCCGAGATCAGCTGCTTTTTTTATGCAATAATCTCGAAGGGCCACAAATAATTAATGCAGCTCATAAAGTTAGAAATAGTTTTATACATAATTACAAAGAAAGTGATTGGCCTCTTAAGGACAAATAATGGATACGATAGAAGAACAATTTAAAATTCTTGTCGAACATATCACGGATATGGATACTACATCATGCTGTGAAAGGATGGAGAAAGCGACAAAAGCCTGCCAAGAACTTCTTTCATGGACTGATTTTCTAAAAAGTCTCTTTCCTGAATGTTGTGCTTCTGAACTTCTTGATGGTACAAAATCTGCTATGCTTGAATCTGTTGCTTATATCGGGCTTGGGCTAAATCGAGCAGCTATTGGAGCTATGCGTACTCAAATTGACCTATTACTTGCTTTTACATTCTTTTATAATCATCCTCATGAATGGGATTCAGTGAACAAAACTGGTAGTGGATTTCAATTACGTTCTGATATTGATAAATATCATAAAGATACCAGGAAAGGCTTTGCCAGCAGTATTAGTATAATAGAAAATAGTGAAGGATCATCGCTTTTAAACATCTACAGAATATTATCAGCTCATATTCACGGCCAAAGCCCTAAAACTATTCCTAAAGCTGGACAATTTATTGAACTGATTTCTTCAGATTCCTTTTTAAATTCACTGATAGAATTACAATTTAAGGTTTCAATATGTACTTCAAATTATCTTACAGCAATTTTTCTTTCTGAAGGAATCAACCCCCCGCTTAATATAGGGACAAGGATTAAAGAACAATTAACACCTCAACAGCGAAAAACAATTTTTTTTAGTTAATGAGTAATTTACATAGAAAGAATTCCGGGGACACCTTACTTAATTACTTCAATCTCAAATTTAGAGCTTTAAGTTCATTGCTGTCAAATTTCATTGAGTTTGTGACCTTCGATTGACAGACATCTTAAGCACATTTCACATAACCAGGCGGTTCAGCGGATTCGCTGACGCTCACCGCTGACCTTGTCGTTATTCGCCTTTAGTTACTTAAAGTGGCTGTCACACATTTTGCATTGCAGTTATGGTACTCATGACGTTTTTGGGAAATAGTAAAAGGGCGTATGTACAGTTTAGGGGAAGTGAATTTCATACAAGGAATGCTCGATCTCGGCAATTGCAAGAACAGCGTAGGGCTAAAGCCGGCTTTAGCCCTACGCTGTTCTTGGGGTTGCCGAAATTGAGCATTCCTTGTATGAAATTCACTTCCCCTAAACTGTACATACGCCCATAGTAAAAGGGTTCCAAAACAAAACTCAAACCGTGTCAGGGCGAATAACACAGCGCTCCACAGGACGTCAAAAGCAATGGCGTTTTTTACCAATTGGCTATTTATTGGTTAAATAACGTCATCATTTCAAAAGAAATGATTTTTCGCTTTTGCCGCCTGTGAGCTTAGTCGTTTATCTTAAAAAGGAGGAATCACATGTTTGAAATTGGGCCTCAAAATAAATCAGACAATGAGTTTGTGGCCAAGCACAGACTCCATCAGTCAAAATATCGTAGAGAAATATTAAAAGAAAATTTTGGTATTGGGCCAACAGCAAACTCAGGCAATTACTATGGAAACATGCTTATAGATGGAGAAAAATCAGGAAGCAACTTTATATCTACTGCCGCATTCAGATATGCAACCCAGCGAACTTTTGACAAAAACATAAACAAAGACTTAACAATTGATAGTTATCGATTATTTAATAACATGTTGAGCAGCATGCCAATGTGTTTCAATTTATTTTCAGACCTTAGAGAATTACTAATATCTAATAAAAATTCATGCACAAAATTAATTAAAACACTCTTCAACGAGGTCGATTGGATATCATCTGTTGAATACATAGGTGTTGAATTTATACCAACTCCCATCGAACAATATACGAACGACAAAACAGCCTTTGATGCGATCATCATTGTTAAAGATGCAGACCGCAAAAAAGGTGTTCTAACAATAGAAACAAAATATACAGATTTGCTCGGTTCAAATTCTTCAAAAAACACTGACAAGAAAAATGAATTAATTGAAAAATATAAATTATTTTCCCTAGAGACAATAACCAATCTGAAAGCGAATGGCTACAAGCAAATTTATAGAAACTATTTACTAACTTTCGCATTTGCCAAATTCAATAAATTCAATAATTTTTGCAACGTTATTATATCCCCATCAGAAGATGAACTTTCTAAAGAAGAATTGTTGGAATTGCAAAACAGCCTTAAGAGAAATAAAAGTTCAATAATAAAAATTGACCTTGAAGAATTCATTAAGCGTGGATGTTTAACTGGGATTGGTACTCTCAAAAACGTATATAAACAACTAAAAGAGAGATATGTCGTGATATAACAAGGCTTTTGCAGCGAAGCGCAAAAAGCCCCGCCCGCTGAAAAGCGACGTTCGGCTTCAAAAAGAATCACAGGGGGGTAAAAGATGATGAATAAAACCGCTGGGTGGGACTGGGTAGATTTTAGTTAATTCTGGGGACACCTTTAATTCCGGGGACACCTTAATTCCGGGGACACCTTACTTAATTGTGTAATTCAGTCTTGTCAGCTATTAAGTAAGGTGTCCCCGGAATTCTTGGGCTTTAGCCCTACGCTATGAGCAAAACCAATGTAGGGGCAAATCTTGTGTTCGCCCGCCGAACAAAAACCGGTATCAAACCTATGTTCGAAAATGAATTAGAAACGTTTGCCACGGACATAGGTTCGCAAACGATTGTTGTTCGGCGGGCGAACACAAGGTTCGCCCCTACATTGGTTTTGCTCATAAGGTTGATACTGGTTTTTGTTCGCGGCGAACATAAGGTTCGACCAACCAGACGAATAACAAAATATATACTACGATTTACCCGAAAATTTATGACCGCTTACTTACAATCGCCTACTAACTGACAACAACTGCCAACTGCCAACTGATAACAGCGTTGGCACATTTATTGTAATCTGTGTCATATTGCAAATAAAATCATTTATGAGGTAAAAAATGAAGTTGGTATGGATATTTATTATATTGAATTTTATGTTTTTCAACGATCCCTGTAAATGCCAGGGTGAGATACCAGAATTCCCCTTTGCTTTCAGGCCTATTCCAACTGGACCTGTCGCGTTATCTTTGGGGGGAACATCAATTAGTAATCTGGATGATCCCCTGCTTGCCATACAAAATCCTGCACTTCTCTCAATGATATCAAAATCACAATTTACAATCAGTATATACAGCGCAGTTCACAAGGAAATATCCAATATCGACCATGACAATTATCATGGCGAAGATAGTCGCAATATCGAGGAATTCCGCTTCAACTATGTTGGTCTGAGCTGGCCTTTCCAATTGTTTTCAATGAAAATGGGGGCTGCAATTTCATATTATCCAGCATTTACTTTTGACCGCCTGGTTGTACTCAACCAACAGGATAACAATGCATTGACTGATAATCGTCGATGGGAGTTCAGTCAAAAGGGCTATATGTCTGCAACTTCATTGTCATATGGGATCAAGTTATTTCCCCAATGTTCTCTGGGTGTATCCTGGAACCTTTGGCTGGATGATTTGTTTGATAATCATTGGGAACAAACCACAATGATGAATGGTATTCGGCAAAATGGACAGGTTCATTTTGTTGAATTTCATAAAAAGTTGCAATCACATGAAATCAGTGGGAGCAATTTCACTCTGGGAATTGTGTGGGATATTTCAAAGCACTTACATGTTGGCGCTATTGTTAAAACCAGACAATCCAATGAAATAACAAGTCATACTGTCCAACAGTATGGATTTAAACAAAATCAACCCAATGTCGATCCAATTATCTCGGGTGTGAATAATTTTCAAATTCCCATGAAATGGGGGATTGGTGTATCCTACTCGTTTTTTGATAATTGCACTGCACTCATGGATTTCCAGCAAATTAATTGGGGGAAATTACACTATAGGCAGGCACAAAACACAAGCCATTTTATTTCAGGACATCAGGAAGATATATATCAGGACTTACGTGTGCATTTGATCAATTTGGGCACTGTTTTTAGAAGCAACCACAAGATTGGCCCATTTGCGCCTGTTTTTCGGATGGGGTTTTTAATGTGTACAGACCGAGGCAGCGTTCATCCAGAACCTGATTCAGCTATTGGTTTTGGTCTGGGTTTAAAAGGTAAACGTCTGGATTTTAATATTGGCTTTCAATATCAAAAGTATATGGATCTGTCACAACAGGTGATGCAAGATGGACTATTGATCAATAGTATTCGCAATAATGTTATTGAATTTTCTGTTACATTAAAATAATTATTATCCTTGGATTATGATATTTCATGACATGGTTATCAATATTATCGTTCAATTATGATATTTCATGGCATGGGACTCAGATGCGTATTCAACTACCGGCAAAGCAGACAGGGGAGTCCATAAAAAAACAAATGCAGGAAGTCCATAAAAAACGCATATTGATACAAAACTGTATCATGAATTGACATTTGGACATATTTGTATCTTTTTTTCGTAAAAAATTGGCAGGCACCCAATATTGTTTTGTATATTTTAACTAATAATATTAAATATATACAATAATTTTTATTGACATTTAGCAAAGATGGCACGCTCTATGCTCATAGTGTATTAAAATTTATTTATTAATTGGCAGGTGGTCAATTAATCATTATAAGAGAGAATCAAAAAATTAATCAAACAGGAGGTTTAAATGTCAATCCTATGTAATAACAAAGAGGATGTATTAAAGCTTGTTCACGACAAAAATGTAAGTTTTATTCAATTCTGGTTTACAGATGTTTTGGGATTGCTCAAAAGTTTTGCAATCACCCCATCCGAGTTGGAAAGTGGTATTTCAGAGGGGATGGGTTTTGATGGGTCGTCCATTGAAGGCTTTGCACGTATCCATGAAAGTGATATGGTCGCTATGCCTGATCCAAAAACATTTCAATTCCTTCCCTGGCGCCCTGATGAACGTCCGGTTGCCCGAATGTTTTGTGATATATTAAATCCTGATGGCAGTCCCTATGTAGGTGACCCGCGATTCGCTTTCAAAAACCTGCTCGGTTCAATTGCAAAGAAAGGATATACATACTATCTGGGACCTGAATTAGAGTATTTTTATTTCAAGGACTCAAAAAAGCCTGAAGGCATTGACGATGGAGGATATTTTGACAGCCGACCATTGGATATGGGCGCTGATTTACGACGTGAAACAATTTTTGCCCTTCAAGATTGTGGTATTCAGGTAGAATATAGCCATCATGAAGTTGCACCCAGCCAGCATGAAATAGATCTTCGCTATGATGAAGGTCTTCAAATGGCAGATAAAACAATGACTTATCGTCTTGTGGCCAAGGAAATTGCACGTAAATATGGATATTATGCGACCTTTATGCCCAAACCGCTTTTTGGTGAAAATGGCAGTGGTATGCATGTACATCAGTCATTATTTGAAGGTAAAAAGAACTTATTCTTTGATGGATCTGATCAATATCATTTGTCCAAGGTTGGCAAAAACTATATTGCCGGTCTCATGAAACATGCCCGAGAGATCATTGCAGTGACCAATCAATGGGTCAATTCTTACAAACGCCTGGTTCCAGGTTACGAGGCACCGGTTTATATCTCATGGGCCAGACGCAATCGCTCTGCTATGATTCGGGTTCCCATGTACAAACCTGGAAAAGAAATGGCAACACGAATGGAATTTCGCGCACCAGATCCATCATGTAATCCGTATCTTGCATTTTCTGTCATGCTGGCTGCTGGATTGAAAGGCATTGAAGAAGGGTATGAATTACCCGAGCCAATTGAAGATGACATTTTTGAAATGTCTGAAGCTGAAAAGAAAGAACGTGGTATTACAACCCTGCCTGGAAATCTATACGAAGCCATTCTTGAAGTGGAAAAATCCGAACTGGTCAAAAATGCATTGGGCGATCATATTTTCAATAAATTTGTTGATAACAAAAAAATTGAGTGGGATAAATATAGAACCCATGTCAGCAAATATGAAATTGAAAAATACCTGCCATTTATGTAATATCCATCGCGGGCTTGAATGCTAACCCCAAATATAGAGACAAGGCATGGCCTTGTCTCTCCAGTCACAAGAGATATTTTTCAGTGGGGGGAATTGGGGTCAATCCAATAGTCAACAATAAAGGTCTGACCCCAATTCCATTTAATAATCCCAAAACTTCATAATTAACGCCATTTCCTTTTTATCCTCAATCCCCTGAATGTCAATATTTTCCCCGAGATTTCGGGCCAAAGTCATCAATGCACAAAGTGCTGCTGGATCAATATTATTCACACGATCCATCTTAAAACAAAAACGTGTTTGTCCTGTTTTTAAACAAGACTTTATTTTATTTTGAAAGGTGATGGATTCATCTTCCAGCAAATCATTTTCCAGGTCAAACACATGGACATTATCTTTGGTATAAATGTTCATTTCTCCCTCATCAAAATGTTAAGTTTCGCAATTGAAAATTGATATCTATCAGGCGACGCGCAATTACAAGAGCAATATTCCGCATCATTATATAACCGATATGCTGATCCATCTCAAATGTTTCATGCAATTTAAATCCATCCATTTTAAGTACTTGACCAGACTCTATAGCAGTGATATTCGCGGATCGCCGCTTTCCCTCCAAAAAACCGATCTCACCAAAAATATCACCTTTTTTAAGTTCTGCAATCATCTGAATCCGCCTATCACGTGTGGATGAATATCCCATGTTCACACTGAATCGCCCACTGATTATCACAAATAAGTCCATTGATAAGTCTGATTGATTCAAAATATTTTCACCATCTGTGCAGGAAATGACACGACTGAATTCATGGATTATTTCCAGTTCTCGAGTCATTAGACCTTGAAAGACTTCAAATGTTTTTAAGACCTCCAGATCTGGTATTATATTGACTGTCATATTTTTTCTCCTTTTGTAAAGGAAAATCAATTTTGCCAAAAAAATTATTGGCATATGAATTGCTTCAAGCAAGATATGATCCACATTACTAACAACAGGAAATTGGTTTATGCAAGTAGATGAAAACATTATCAATGATTTCATAGATGAATCACGTGAACATCTCTTGGCCATTGAAGAAAGCTTATTAATTATTGAATCTGAAAAAGATCAGGCAGATAATGACCTGATTGACAGGGTTTTTCGCGGCATTCATACCATTAAGGGGAGTGCCGCATTTTTGAATTTCAATAAAGTAACTGAGTTATCCCACACAATGGAATCCTTGCTCGATAAAATGCGGGCCAATGAGATTAAACCCCAAAGCCATATTATTGATGCTTTGCTGAAAAGCAGTGATTTGCTCAAGCAAATGATTGATGATGTTCACAATAGCGATTCATTTGATATTCAAGAGATGCATACCCGGCTTTTACATTTATCTTCTAGTGAAACAGATACCATTTCCGACAGTAATACCAATGATAATCCTCCAGATACAGTTATTCCTGATGAAACAGTGACATTGAGTACTGAACATGAAGACCCTGAAAACCGCCAACAAGAAGATTTTCCATCTGAAATAGGTCTAAAAGATGCCAAAAATCGTTTTCAAATTCACTTTGATTTAAAGGGCATGTATCACAATGAAAATATTTCACCTGTAGACTTAACTCGCGATTTACAAAGCATGGGCGACATTGTGGAGGGTCGCCTTGCAACTTCTGCAAATTCGATGGATCAAGATTTCAGCACAGCCGATTTAACCCTCGACATTGTTTATGAAACCCCTTTGGAAAAAAATGTGGTGATGACAATGTTCATGCTTTCTGAAAGTGCCATATCTGATCATGAAAGTGAATTTTCTGATCATGAAAGTGAATTTTCTGACCTTGAAAACAAAGACGCTGCTTCTCAATTTCATCAGAATGTTTCAAAAACAATTCATGCCATACAAGAAAAAAATAAACAAAAAAAGTCCCAGGCTATTACCAATGAGCCCCCACAAAACAAACCATATCCAGTGCAAAAGACAAAATCAGATTTAGAGCCCATTGAAGAGTTACCTGAAAAACCAAAACCTCAGCAATCTGAAGGTAAAGAAAAAAAGGCCAGAGATCAGCAATCACCACAGGAAGCCTCCAGTATTCGTATACCAGTGGATATTTTGGATAAACTCATGTCACTGGCGAGTGAACTGGTGCTTGTGAGAAACCGATTACTCATGCAATCATCCAATACAGATCCCATCGTATCAGATATTGCACACGACCTGGATGTTGTAACATCAGATATGCAGGAAACAGTCATGCTGACCAGAATGCAACCCCTGGGCAATGTACTGAATAAAATGCCTCGCATTGTTAGAGATCTGGCCCGGCGTTTTCATAAGAATATCGACATACAGATCAGCGGCAATGATGTTGAACTGGATAAAAATATCCTGGAAATGTTGTCATCACCACTCATGCACATTATCCGAAATGCCTGCGATCATGGCATTGAAATGCCTGACACGCGATATGCGGTTGGAAAATCCGAAATCGGTCTCATTGAGGTGAATGCCTATCATCAGGCAGGCTTGATTCATATTGATATATCTGATGATGGTAAAGGTCTGGATCCATCAATGATCCGAACCAAAGCACTTGAAAAAGGTATTATTGCCAAAAATGATCTGGACCAGTTGAATGATAAGGATGTATTGTCACTGATTATGATGCCCGGCTTTTCTACAGCCGCTGAAATGAGTGATATTTCTGGTCGTGGCGTTGGTATGGATGTTGTTAAAACAGCCATTTCTCAAATTGGTGGTGTTATTGAAATTGATTCTGAACCCGGTAAAGGCATTCATCTTCATATGAGCCTTCCCCTTACATTGGCCATTATTCCCTGTCTCATTATAATTAGTAAAAATGAACGCTTTGCCATACCTCAAGTGAATATGGATGAAATGGTTCGCCTGTATCATGGCACTGATTATTCAATTGAACGTTCTGGGGATCAGGAAGTATATCGCTTGCGGACTCACCTCCTGCCCATTGTGCGATTGAATGAATTACTCAAAAGACCCCATCGGTTTACAAGTGAAGATCGTTCGGCAATCACTGACGACTATTCATCAGTAAGAAAATCATCAAAGACAGTGTTGTTTGCAGTGGTTAAAACAGGTTCAAGACGTTTTGGCTTGATTATTGATCACATGACAGGCACAGAAGAAATTGTTGTGAATCCGCTGCCCAATACAATCAAAAACCTTCAGATCTATCAGGGAACAACAATCATGGGTGATGGTGAAGTGGCGATGGTCCTTGATGTTGATGGTATTGCCAGACATGTTGGTGTTGAGTTTAATCGCAGTATTGAGGAAGAAAATGCGCTGGTCAGTCGAAAAATAGTCAGTTCAAATATCGAACGTATATTGACATTTCAATATGGCCCCAAAGAACAATTTGCCATTCCTTTAATTCTGGTGCGACGCCTCACCCAAATTTATGACAATAAAATCGAAAAAGTGGGTGCCAATGATGATCGTGAGTTTGTGGTGATTGATGGTGAACCGGTGTTTATCGTTCGTCTGGATCGTATGATGACTGTTTCACCCTGTAGCGCTCAGAAGCAGTATTATATTTGTTTGTTTAAGAAGTCTGGCACGCCGATTGGTATGCTGTTCACAAAACTTATTGGGGTTGCAGAAATGCCTGATAACATTCAAGAAGAAAACTACAACTTAAACTGTGTTTTTGGATGCGCCATTGTCAATGATCGCCTGACTTTACTCCTTGATATCAATGAACTTCTGGGGAAAGGAGAAAATGTTCTGGCTGCTTCTCAAAATATTGGGCAAGAAATTTCAACAAAAGAACGTATTTTGCTCGTTGAAGATACTGTTTTTTTTAGTCAGCTTGTCCGAAACCTTTTGGAAGGCAATGGATATCAGGTTTATACTGCTGAAAATGGACTGGATGGCCTTTCTGTTCTCGAAACAAATACAGTGGATTTGATTATTTCTGATATTGAAATGCCTGTGATGGATGGATGGCGCTTTATTCAAGCTGTTCGTAATCAAAAAAAATATCAACATATTCCGGCAATGGCATTGACTTCATTAAATTCAGAAGAGTCAATAGAAAAAAGTAAGGAAATGGGCTTTGATATGCATGAAATAAAGATTGATAAAGATCGCATGCTGACAGGTGTCAAAAATTTATTACACAATAAGCGGCAATATTTATGAAAGAAAAAAAATATCAGTTTTGTACATTTTCAGTGGGTGGGCACTTATTTGGTGTGGATATTCACGATATACGTGAAATCAAGGATGAGTTTTCAATCACTCCAGTCCACCATGCCCCAAAAGAAATCAAGGGATTGGCAAATATTCGGGGACAGGTTTATCTGGCATTAAATTTGCGGGTTATTCTACAGTTAAGAAATGATAATCCATCGGTTGATGGCCGACTCATTTTATTCAAGCCAAAGATTGGCCAGGATCTGTTCGGCATTCTTGTGGACACACACAATGGTGTGGTTCATGTATCCGAGACCAGCATTGAGTATTATCAATATGACCAGTCCATACCATCTGAAATGAATATTAAACGCGCTATTAGTGTCGGCGTTTGTAAACTACAATCTGAACTTCTCACAATACTGAATGCTGGAAATTTACTGTTTTCGATTCAACAAGGCTAACTAAGGAATGCTCTGAAAATAACATATTACTCATTTTTCTTGAACGTACAAAAAAATAAGGTCGTGTAGAGACGTAGCATGCTACGTCTCTACAGTACATTAAACTCAAAACGAACAATATCAAAAATGGGGTAGTTATTTTTTTGAGCGTTCATTAGATATACAAAAGGAGAAAATATAATGAAAATTAAGACATTCATTTATTGCATATGCAGTATGTTGCTAATAACTCCTGCGCAAGGAGCGAGTGTAACAGAACAAGAAGTAATCAATCTTGTCAATCAGGCAGTGAAACTGATTCAATCAGAAGGCCTGCCTGCAATCAAAAAAATCGGAGACCCTTCTGGGAAATTCTACATTCAATCACAATCGCTGTATGTGTTTGTGTATGATACAAATTGTATAATCAAAGCCCATCCCTTTAAACCCACACTGGTTGGACGATCATACAAAGGAAAACCCGATGTTCGGGGAAAGAAATTTCGCGATGATATTGTCAATAAAGCACTTACAGAAGGCAGTGGATGGACCACATATAGCTATATTAAACCTGATACACCCGGTATCTTTAAAAAGAAAGTTTTTGGAAAGCTTGTCACTGTAGACACTCACCAGTTCATTGTTTGTTGTGGCATGTATATTCAATAAATCATGAGGTATATATGAAAATCAGCTATAAAATACTCTTGCCTTTATTCATTGTCATTGTCATGACGTTTTCTATTCTGACCTATTTGTTGACTGCTTTTAACGAACAGACCAGTTTGTTAAAGGGGTTTTATGCGCATAATTTAAAAAATCTTGAAATGATTGTGTCTATTGATGCCCATTTCAGTGCATCATATGCCAGTATTCCTGAACTGATTATTGCCAATATGATGGGCACCCAAAAAGAGTCCATCAAAAAGCAAGCAGAGGTTTATCTTCATCAAATAGAAAAATGCCTGTTAGATTTAAAAACAATCAATAAAAGCCAATACTCTCAAAAAGAAAAACAACTGATTCAATCAATTACTCAGGCATTAATTGATTATATCCCTTTTTATAAACAAATTGCTGAAATCTGTATTACCGGCGATTCTTATACAGCCAGTGAAAAATATCCCAGACTTGAAAAAAAAGGCATGTATATCAAAAACAAATTAAAAGACTTGATTTCTATGGAATCCTATTTAACCAAACATGCCATTCAAGATACCATACAAAAAGCGACACATAATTCCGATACTATCAAAGTCATTATCAAAGTGGGGGGGTTTGCTTCATTATTTTTTATGTGCCTGATTGTGTTTTTTACTTCCAGATACACCATTCTTCCCATTCGACGTCTGGTAAAATATGTTCAAACCATATCCAGCGGCGACTTTACTGAATCCTTAAATATTCGTCAGAAAGATGAGATTGGCCAGTTGGCCTTTGAAGTTGTTCAGATGGCAGAACATTTAAGCGGTATCGTTTCCCGAGTGAAACTGTCGGGCTCTGAAGTTGCTGAATCAGCCAGTAATCTTTCAGCCATGTCTCGTCAGCAGGATATCAGTGTGTCTACCCAGGCCAAAGCGACTGATCACATGGTTGAATCAATGGAAGAAATGAGTTCAAATATTAATATGATGGCGTCTGCTGCAGAAGAAATGAGTGTCAATATTCGGCAATTGTCTCAAAGTGCGGATCAAATGTCTCATAATATTGATTCTGTTGCAGGTTCCATTGAAGAATTATCTGCATCCATGAACGATGTTGGCAATAGTGCCAGGCAGGGGGCAGATATTGCCAGAAAATCAGTAGAAATGGCCACGACTGCTGGGAATACCATGAAGTCTCTGGGGGAAGCTGCTGATGAAATTGGTGAAGTCACTGCTGTTATCAAGCGTATTGCTGAAAAAACTGATCTTTTAGCAGTTAATGCTGCTATTGAAGCGGCATCCGCAGGAGAGGCTGGAAAAGGATTTGCTGTGGTTGCAGGAGAAATTACAAAATTTGCTGAACAAAGTGCCCGGGCTGCTGAGGATATTTCCGAACGTATTGCTAGAGTTCAGGATAAAACCAATGCTGCAATTACTGTTATTTCTGATGTTTCAATTGTGATTTCAGAAATTAATAATTCTTCGGAAATGATTACCAATGCAGTTGATGAACAATCTGAAGCAGCCAATGATATTGCCGGCCATATTTCTCAAGCCAATATTCGGGCCGATGAAATTGCTGCATCAACTGCTGAACTGGCAATTGGTGCTGAAGAAGTGTCAAAAAATGCCGCAGAGGCCGCACATGTGACTGGAAAAGTCAAAAAGAATATTATGCTGGTGAATCAAAATACCAATGAAACTTGCGATAGTGCCAAACAATTGAATTCTTCTGCTAATGATTTATCCAGATTGTCAAAAATATTGCTTGACCTTGTGGCACGATTCAAGGTTGTTACAGACAAAAATGAATGATTTGGATTTATCAAATTCCAGGATATCATTAACCGATCATACTATAAATGTACTTCTGGTTGATGATCAAAAACTCATTGGTACATCTGTTGGGAAAATGCTGGAAACTGAAAAAGATATCGAATTTTGTCACTGCCTGGATGCACGTCGTGCAATCCACATGGTAAACAAATTTCAGCCCACAGTTATTCTTCAGGATCTCGTCATGCCCCACTTTGATGGCCTTACACTGGTGCGTCTGTATCGAATGAATGCCCTGGCTCGTCATATCCCATTGATTGTTCTATCTGGTAAAGAGGACGCTAAAATAAAGGCACAGGCGTTTTCTCTGGGCGCCAATGATTACATTGTTAAACTACCTGACAAACTGGAATTAATTGCCCGAGTACGATATCATTCTCAATCATATATCAGTCGCATACAGCGGGATGAAGCCTTTAGAAAAGCTCAAATAGAAACCGAAAAACGTGAACGAGAGGCTGCGGCAAGAAATGCTGAAAAAATTAAGTCAGAAATGCTTGCCAGAGAAACGAAAGGACAAAAACAATTTATTGATGCTTTTATCAAAAGTATTGTCACTGCTATTGATGAAAAATCGCCTTATACTGGCGGGCATGTTAAACGTGTTGTTAATATTGCAATCATGATTGCAGCGGCAATCAACAAATGCCAGGAAGCACCATTTGACCATATTCAGTTTTCCGATGACGAACTTGAAGAAATTCGCCTGGCTGCCTGGATGCATGATGTTGGCAAAATTACAATACCTGAATATATTATCAATAAAGCCACTCGACTGGAAGCAATCGGTGATCGCATTCATTTAATTGAAACACGTTTTAAACTTATTGAAAAATGTTGGGCGTTAGCCCATGAAAAATCAAAAAATGATAATAATTTGACTGATAATGACTGTTTGAATCAAAAAATAGCTGAATTGCACGATGACATTGCATTTCTTAAATTGTGTAACATGCCGGATCGATTCATAACAGAACAGGATGCTATTCGCATTCGAAAAATTTCCGAAAAAACCTTTGACCTGGATGGAATACGCCATTCCTTTTTAAGTGAGGATGAAGTCCATAATCTGAGTATCCAAAAGGGAACTTTGAGCATGTCAGAAAGAAAAACGATCCAGAATCATGCAGAGTTGACTCTCAAGTTGTTGAATAAATTACCTTTTCCCAATCACTTATCTCGAGTCCCAGAAATTGCAAGTGGACACCATGAAACCCTTGATGGAAAAGGATATCCTCAAGGTCTGGCTGGAAATCAAATCCCAATTCAAACACGCATTATAACCATAGCAGATATTTTTGAAGCCCTTACTGCACGGGATCGGCCCTATAAAAAACCAATGACAATTTCAAAAGCAATTGAAATATTGGAAGATATGAAAGAAAAAAATATGCTGGACTCACAATTAATTGATTTATTTGTCGATAATCAATTGGCAATGGAATATGGTTTAAAATTTTTATTGCCAGAACAACTCCATTAGGGATAATAGTTTATGTATTTTAGAACAATTATCAGTATTTTGTTTGTCTGCTTGCCAGTTATCTGCCTGTCAGCAGTCAATGAAGAGAGAATTGTCAGGCTTGACCAGCAAATGGACAGGCTGAGTTTGACACCTTATATTTACTGGTTAGAAGATTCGAGCAATCAACTAACCAGTGATGATATCATGCAAGAAAAAAAAGAGGTTTCTTTTCGTCCACCTTTGAATCAGCCGCTGAACTTTGGATATTCATCCGCAACATATTGGGTCAAAATCAAACTCTATTCAGACAAGTGCAGTGAAACAACCTGGTGGTATATTCATTTGCGATATCCTTTACTGAACCAGGTAGATTGCTATATCGTGCAGGATTCGACAATAAAACATATTCAAACTGGTACAAAAAGGCCATTGTCTAACCGACCTTTGCGTCATCCGGACTTTGTTTTTCCAATAAAAATGCCAACAAATTCCGAGGCAACACTATTTTTAAAAGTCCAGTCATCATCATCCATACAATTGCCAATGGTTTTGTGGAAACCATCGGCATTTTATTCTCATGAAATTCTTTTATACCTGGGAACAGGTTGTCTGTATATGTTTTTTCTTTTTATCGCTGTATTGAATCTTGTGATATTTGTTTCAGTTCGATACAGGACCTGTTTGACCTACGCGATTTTTGTGATTTCATACGTAATCCTTCACATGTCTTACAAAGGTCTGGCAATAGTCTGGCTTTGGCCGCAAATGAGCGCCTGGATTACAATATCAATCCCTTTTTTTATTGCACTGACAGCCCTTTCTACCATGCTTTTTACACAAAATTTCTTAAACACTCGTGAAAAGCTTCTTCATTTTCATACAGCATTTCAAGTACTGAATATTCTGTGTTTGTTTGTCTTATTTTTGCCATTTATTGCGCCTTATGCATTATCAATCAGAATGAGTTTTATTATGATACTGATGAGCAATATTTTGATTTTATTCACCATATTGGCCGCTCTGCAGCGGGGTATTTCTCAGTCTTATTTTTTTCTTATTGCCTGGTTGATGGTAATTATGGGGGTGATCACCTATATTATGAAAACTTTGGGGTGGTTGCCATCAATATTAATTATCGAAAAATCAGTGGAAATCGGCTATTTTTTATGTACAGGGATGTTGGGTGTGAGTTTGTTTGATCAATTTCAAAAGGAGCGTCGAAAACAGGAAAATATTCAAAAACAGGCCGCCATTGAAAGAAAACATCATCTTAATGTTCAGGAAAACACCATGCAGACGTTGGATCAAAAAGCCAAAGATCTTCATGAAATTGCAATTAATCTTTCCGGGCAGATAGACAATCTCAATTTAGAATCAGATACTGTGGCAGGGGCATCAGAAGAAATGTCTGCAAATATTGAGACCATTGCATCAGCAGTTGAAGAGTTGAGTGTTAATATCAAGTCAATTTCCACAGCATCAGATAAAATGTCTCAACACAATACCTCAGTAGCCAGTGCCATTCAAGAATTGACTGCTGCCATGAATCAAATCTCTGGTCACGCACAAAATGGCTCTGATATTGCTGCAAAAGTTGTTGCCATGGCAAATGTGGCCGGACAAACCATGAAAAGCCTGGGCAGCGCTGCTGATCAAATAGGTTCGGTAACTGAGGTAATCAAAAAAATCGCAGAAAAAACAGATATTCTGGCAGTCAATGCCGCCATAGAGGCAGCATCAGCAGGTGAAGCTGGAAAGGGATTTGCTGTTGTGGCCAATGAAATTACTAAATTCTCCGAACAAAGTGCCAGAGCAGCAGAAGATATTGCTACACGAATTGCCGGTGTGCAGGATCAAACCCAGAAAGCGATTACTGTGATATCTGAAATGCAGGAAGTTATTGAGTCCATGAATCAGTCATCTGAGTCCATTTCTCAGGCAGTGGAGCAGCAAACAATGGCATTGCATGATATTTCAGACAATGCATCCCAGGCAAATATCCAATCGGATGAAATGGCCCATATGATGTCTGAAATGTCATTGGTTTCTGACGATGTCTCAAAAAATGCCATTGAAGCATCCAAAGGGGTCAATGATGTTGCAAAGAGCATTCGCACGTTGAACCTGTCCGGGCAGGAATTGTTAAATATTTGTCAAAAAATTGAGATGGAATCACAAAACTTAAGGATCGGGCCCGAGGACATTAAAAAAGCCCCATTCAAATGAATGGGGCTTCGGTAATCTGTATATCAATGGAGACTGAGACATTTTATTGAATCAATTCCAACAGTTCCTCCTGGCTTTGCTCTTGAATAACCAGTTGGGGTTTCATGTAAACAGTTTCTTTATCTATAAGGGTCCCACCTTTGGCATAACGTTGACCATCATCATCTTCGATAATTTCTTCCCAACCGACATGGATACACAGCTTTAATTCATTAACACGGTGGTCATAGGGAACATTGGCGTACAATTCTATTTTTGCAGAATAGGGTGGATTTCGATCAATCGCTTCATCATGCATCCATGTCCCAAAATAGAAGAAAATGGATTCATTGTTTTTAAAGCCATCAGTGCCGCACAATTTTGGATGAAGCAAATCAATAATGCCATATGAGTGCCAGGCGGGGCCGCCATTGACATCAATTAATTTACCATTCTGACCATAGACATATATGATCATTTTACTGTTATCATAAGAAAAATCCATGCCTGAAGTATTCATGATTTGAAACCATGTATGGGTATAGTGAACATCAGTAAAAAGGTTGCTCCCATAGGGAACTGTATGCCCACCACAGTTTTGTACAGCATATTCATGATTGTTGCAATGATAGGCAAATACCGCTGGTATTATAGATTGCCCCTTGAATTCACGCGGCGCATGAATCACCTCGTCTGGAATTTCAATCCTTTGATCAGAAACACGAAGGTTATCCTCATCTGTGGCTTTATTGGTTCTCAGCCCGGTGGACAACCGATCATGACCTTTCATCACTACACCTGCTCTATCATCATGAGCAGTGTTTAATCGCAAGCCTGTTGACATTTTCATCTGTGCCCAGGCAGTTGACATTAATACAAATATGGATAAATTAATGATAATCATAATCTTTTTCATTGTTCTTCTCCTTAAAAAAAATTAAAATAAATAAACAAGGTTACATTTTCCTCCCATGATGCATCATGTTGAAGAAGTCATATTTCATAGAGTGTGCCAAACCCCAAAATAATCACAAATAATTTTTTTTTGCATATAAATACAAGTAGTTGCCTTGATAAAAGGGGGCTGTGCCTGAAAAGTCGATATTTATTTTATCTGTGAACTTAATTGACAAAGACACATGAGGAAATCAAAATAGTTATATTTATCAGTAGTTTGTGTTTATGTAAACATTATTGACATGCATTCAATATATTGATTCAAGAAGGTATTTGTGTTTTTGAATGGATTTTTTTTTGAAGATGGGATATGGTTAAAAATCAATAGGCACTTAGGATATGTTGAAAAATAATAATGAGTGAAAAACAAGTCAGCTGAATTATGGGGAAAAAAAATGCACAATATTTCATCCGCATGGCGTTTATCATTTTGCTATGCTGTATGGCAGGAGAACCACATTCCAATGGGCATGAAAATCGTCCAGTGGAGAGATACACGATACCTGAAACGCCGCTACCTGAAGGTTTTATCCCACCAGTGCTTGACAATCCCAGTATCGTCACTTTTCTAAGTGCATCTGAAATTCGTCGGCATATCAATATTCATTACGAAGCATTCAATAAAAAAGCAGACAGTGCCATCCCCAATAGTCCCCTCAAGCGCTTACATCAATTGCTGACAACCTTTGACCAGATAAGTAAACTTCGATATCGTCGCGGTGTCACCTTTTTGCCTTGCCAAAAGAATCTTCCTGAACTTGTGGATTATATTATGAACAGTCGATGGTATCATGAATTTTTAATACCTGTTTCCACAAACGAAGTATATGATTATTCCGAAAACACTGCACTACGAATTATACTATCAGCACATACTGCTGCCCATTTTTTTCAAATTCCATTTCCCACCCTGTTTTGTTTGATTTTTCAGGAATCCAAGTTTGATTTCAAAATCAAAAGCTATACTGGTGCTTTGGGCCTGGGACAGATTACAGGCATTGCTCTTAAACAAATAAACCTCATTCGGTCAAATGAACCGCCTGAAAACCGACGATTACTGGCAGCTGCCAGCCATATAAAAAATATATATGCAGATCCGGTTATAGATGAACTCCTTCGAGATATGGGGTTTTATCCCATGTTTCCTCAACTGGGAGCATTTCCAGATCAAATTCTAAAGTTTAATCCCTATCAATGGACAGTGGTCAAGCAGGTCAGTAAGGAGTTGATTCGCAGAGGTTTTTCCTATGGAAAAAATCTTGCACTGGTGCGGCGTCTGATCAAAAGAAATTTAAAAGGCGAAATTCTTCGCGGAAAATACGCAGCAGTGCATCCGGCTTTGCTAAAGGTGACAGATGTTAATTATGGAAAGAAATTTGGAACAGTTCTCAATATTGAAACCAATTTGATTGTATCTGCCATGCTTCTGCGGCACTACATGAATTATGAATGGATTGTATGGAACCGAAAAATTCATTTACAGCCCTCTTTGGCCGCAATTATGGCCATTGCTGCATATAATCAGGGGCCGAGTGTTATTCGTGAATATATTCGATATTTGCTCAAGCTGCATCCGCGTTACAAAATTGAGCAGGCAACATCAAAAGATCACCGGCTGTTTCTGTCCAAGCAGGGAATACGCAAAGCGTTAAAAAATAAATCCAGACGTGTGGATGAATTGTTTTCTCATATTCATAAGATTACACAATGTTCTGAGAATGAATGTTTTTAATAGCAATCGTTTTGTAGCTGGCGTCAATTTTGTTTTACGCTTAGTATTACCCCATCTAATTCGTGATTAAACCAATAATACTTTCGCTGAATAAAAATATACTGTCAGTCTTTCTTTGAATAAAGTAACAATAAGTTGATACTTTTAATGATGATTTTTACACTTATATTCTGTCTTGGATCTCAGGATCTCTGTTAGAAACTTTTGCCATTGCCTTCATGAATTT
>Ga0272440_1001228_pt1 | contig 21350 bp, 46 predicted proteins | sample SSMMMBAug17_FD_192440 | JGI IMG/M metagenome (GOLD analysis project Ga0272440, IMG submission 192440) | Marine sediment archaeal communities from Little Sippewissett salt marsh, Falmouth, MA, United States - SSM-MMB-Aug17 | ecosystem: Environmental > Aquatic > Marine > Wetlands > Sediment ...
ATTAATTTATTATTTATACGATCATCTTCAAACAAAGTCATTGCACAATAATCTGCTGTTGGTGAATCTGACGTTGCCGAATCTATAACTAATATGTAATGTTTACCATTCTCACCTTTCTGTAAAATTGAATATTCCTCATCACATAACCTTCTGAACAATATGGACCCAATTAATGAGTTCTTAAATGAAGTACAGTTACATAACAGTTCTCTATTAAACCTAATCTCACCAATAGCATTCTTCTCTTTCATTAATTCTTCATAGTTCCATATTTCAGGTACTAGAACTTCTTTAGTTCTGTGATTAAGGATCGCAGGGAAAACTTCTGAATAATATCCTGCCGCACTCATTTTACCTGTCACTACTTTACCAAGTGGTCTATTTCTCTTATCTAACTTTGAATTCATTAATGTATGGAATGGATCTTCTGGATCAAAAGGTGTACCTACTAAGATATATCGCCCTTTCTTACGTAGAATAGTTTGTTTTAGTGCACCTTGTAGATAATCTATAATTCTTTCATAAGGATACTTTTTATCTTCCCTTAAAAAGTCGTCAGCTATAGCCAAATTATAGTGCCCACCTCTAGGTGTAGTTCCTATAGTTGTACCTTCAAGAACTCCGTTATTATATTCAAGCTCATCTGCACCCCAAGGTACTTCACGTCTTGCTACACCCTGAGTATCTTTTTTTAGTAGTAGCCAAGCGTTCTTATCAATCAATGACCTAACTCCTTTAAGGAACCTACGTTTTTGTCTAGGAATATTAGCACAATAACCTATATCGAAATAATCTATTAACCACATCTTAAAAGTAACATATAACGCTAAAAAGAATGATTTACCGTGACCTCTTGCAGCCATATAACAAACTTGTTTATTTTGTTCAACTATAATGAACTGTTTTTTTACAAATTTGTTCCATATCAAGTCGCCTGTTTTAAGATCCTTATGATGGACAACATGACACCATAAATAAAAAGCTCTAACTGAAGATATCATTTGACCTTTATAAACCTCAGTAGAATATAACTCCTTTTCTAATTGTTCTTTTAGAACTTCAGTTTCGATCTCGTTATCTAACAATGTTTTAATCTTTTGTTCAGAATAACCTAACTTATTCTCATCATTAAGAACTTCTAAATATGTTTTTAGTATATCTTTAATCCTTCTCATTATTAGCTTCAATAACCTTCTCTTCAGTAGGTTCAGTAAACTTAACTTTACGTAACTTATCCATGATCTCAGATTTCTTTTCTGAATTACCAAATATGTTAACTTGCATATTTTCAACTGAACCGGTATTAATCTTATCCAGTTTACCTTCCAATTTGTTATATCTAAGTAACAATTTACCTTTCTTATCGATCAATTCTCCAATCAACCTATATTTATCTTTATTTTCCATGAAATCATCATCTTCCAACTTATCGATCGCTTCATCAAGTTTCTTAATATCTTTAACTAAGTTAGAATTATATTCTAGATGTAAATCTGCCCTGATCTTATTAAGATATTGTCTCTCTTTGGCTAACGTATCTAAAAGTTCTCGATTAGTTCTAAAGAAATGCATTACATTTGCCCTGGTAAGGTCCAAAGAATATGTTTCATTTATCCTATCACTTATTTGTTGGTAAGTCATATCTGTAGTTTGAGCAAGTTCAATTATGTGTTTAATAACATTCTCTCCAGCAAGCTCAATCTTACTTTTACGTGTTTTCTCATATTTATCCACGATAACTGGGATCTCTTGTTTAGTATTAAATGTAGAATCTAAATATTCATTTACGTCACTCATTAAATCAAATATTATGTTGAAATATAAAAATCTTACTATTTCCGTAACCTTTTTATATAACTAATTTGAATTATATATTCCAATAGGCAAATATTTAAATAGGATTTTACTAATGTATAATGTCAGAAGCTTAAGGGGTATATTTAAACTAATGAACTCACAGACACAAATCATTGAAATGTTAGACGCTAACAAAGATTTGTGTTATTCAACCATTGAAATTGAACGTTATTTAGGGTTAAGTAATAGTTCAATAAATCGGCTATTACGTTGTTTAAAGAAATGGAACGAACTTAATTACAAACTGATAGCGTTAGATGGGGTCCAATATTATATATATTGGTCAATCAACAAAACTAGACCTAAATTTAAGAAAGGGTTTTGTAATGTATGTCAAAATAAAACTAAAATGTATCAGTCATATAGAGGTTTAGTTTGTTTACATTGTAGATCTTTACAGGTGGATGATGGGGATATAAAGTAATAGGATTTTCTGAATATACTTATTAAGTTAAGTGTATGGATACCAATCTTTTAAACCCCATAATCATCCACCATCACAATGACAACATGGTTTAATCGGATTGTTTTATGCCCACATTGTAGACAAATGTATTCAACATTAACTCACAGTAACGAAACTGTAATAAAATGTACTAAATGTGGTGAATTTTTTGGGGTAGATTAATGAATGTATTAAGTTTGTTTGATGGGATCTCATGCGGTCAAGTTGCATTACAACGTGCAGGTATACAATATTCTAAATATTATGCTTCAGAAATTGATAAATATGCCATTCAAGTTACACAAAAAAATCATCCTAACACAATACAAATGGGTGACATTAATAATTGGAGAGAGTGGGATATAGATTGGAGTGAAATAGGGATCCTATTGGCAGGGTTCCCTTGTCAAGCATGGTCACTTGCAGGTAAACAACGTGGTGATAATGATCCTAGAGGTGAATTAGTACATGTATTGATCGACTTATTTAAACACATTAAACAAATCAATCCTAACTTAATATTCTTATTTGAAAATGTTAAGATGAAACGTGAATTCTTAGATTATATTGATCGTTTGTTTGGATGTAAACATATAATGATAGATTCAGCATTAGTATCTGCACAAAATAGGAAACGTGTATATTGGACCAATATTAAAGGTATAGAGTTACCACAAGATAAAGGGATTCTACTTAAGCATATAATTCATGAAAATACTAACCAAGATATGGCTCCATTATCTGAAAAAGAGATCCAATATATGAAACGAGGTAATGAGAAATGGCAACAAGCTGGAAAATGTAGGTTAGATCGATATTTACAATATAAAGAAAACAAATCATTTACTGTAACCGCCAACATATACAAAGGTGTACCTTATAACTGTTTCTTTCAAGATTTAGCTGAATATATTGTTCCTTTCGATAAAACACTCAAAATATTAGATAAAGAAGTTCAAGAAGGTAAAGTGGGTTATTTCAGGAAAGATTCGCAAGCTAACAGAGTATATTACATTCATAATAAAGCCGTAACGTTGTGTGGTGATTCGGGCGGTGGTGCAGCTAAAATGGGTCAATATTTGTTTGGATGTATAACACCAGATAGGGTTGATAAACGTCAAAATTGGCCCAGATTTAATCACGGTACTAAATTCTATACACTTACTGCACAAGATAAACATGGGATCCTAATTGAAGGTTATATCAGAAAACTTACACCCATAGAATGTGAAAGGTTACAGACTTTACCTGACGATTATACTAAAGGAATAAGTAAAACTCAAAGATATAAATGTTTAGGTAATGGATGGACTGTAGATGTGATCTCACATATATTAAATTGTATCAATAATAAACCAAAAGAAACACAGATCGACTTAACTAATTTTTAATATCAATATAACTAATAGAAATTGGATAATAACCTTTACATTTAGGATTATTGTCAGGATCATAAGTACATTTAGAACAATCACCCCTGCCATTAGTAGTTACATAGATTTGGGATTCGGGCCTAAATATTTGATGTAAACATCTAGTTTTGTGTTCTAAATCAGATTCGTCTTTCATTTTTATACATAGGTTTCCATACTTCAGGAGTCCAATATAGCCCTAATCTGTTTGGACCATATTTACACCACCTTTTTAATTGGTTCTTAGCTTTGAAATAACCTTTCTCGCTATGTCTTGATTTAACTTCAAAGTAAGCTTCCATTCCGTTATTAAACTTAATATAAACGTCAATTTCACCGTATAACCTGTATGGTGTACCATATTCAACGTTAGTTTCGATCTCATCAATATAAGGTTTATCCTTATAATGATTATATAAGATTTGAACCAGCTGGTTATGTTTACTTTTCTTTTTAATATGTACAGATCGTTTCATACGAATCCAATCCTTTTGTTAGATTTAAAATCTCGTTCTTCTTTCATCTTATCTATTACTTTGATTATATCAGTTTCATAAATCTGTAAACAAATATCAATCTTATCATCATGTAACATTTCTCTGATATTATGTCTAACACTTCTATCAATTAGACTATTTAGATCTGAAAAATTAAAATTATCAGTAAGTTCAGATAACCTATTATAATTTAATTTCTTGAATAGACCTAACCCATCTTGATATAACTCATTGATTGTTTTATTTTTTTGTTTAATTTGATATTGTAAATATTGTTTACGTGTTTCTTGGTCTGGTTTTTCAAATGTAATTATCTTATCTACCCTACCTGATCTGATAGCTGCATCATCCATAGCTTGAATGAAATTTGTAGCGAAAAAGACATATTCACGTTCACAATATGTATTGATCTGTTGTAAATTCTTCATTAAACAATCTAACAACTTATCATCTTCTTTATGAGAATGACTACCACCACGTTTAGACATTAGAACGTCAGCTTCATCAAACCAATACATTACTATGTAACCATCGTTTGCTAACTTATGTCCACTATTAAAGAAATTCTGTAATATCTTAGCACCTTCATTAATGTAAGCTGTACCATATGTTCCAATATCATAAGCTAAAGGTGCAACATTATTACCACAATTTATTACTTCGTTACGTAAAGCTTTATATGTATAAGTCTTACCATTGCCTGGTGGACCGCTAAATATGAATGATTTGTATGGTTTAGATCCAAACATTTGAAATAAATCACCTTTCTCAATATTAATCATTATTTCTTCCAATGAATCTTTGAGTTTTTGGCTACCAAACACGTCACCCAACATTGGACTTTCATAATCGTCAGGTGGTGGAACATACTTATTACCATTTTTATCTTCATACGTTGTTAATTTCTTCATTGTATCACCTAATCATAGAATGGTATGAACTCACTTTTCAATCTACTAACAGACCCTTTCTTATCTGTGGCCACATCAATTAACCAATAACCTGTCATTGCAGGTGTTTGTTTCTTTTTCATGAATATGGTTTGAGCTTGTAAACAACCTGCATCAAAAGCATGAATATTCCTATAAAACATCTGTAATGCTTTATGATAATGACCTTGAAACAAAATGTTAGGTTTATGACCACCAGTTAATGCATTAATATATTTCTGCATTTTATATGATATGGCGTAAGCTGTACCGTCACCTGGATGAATCATTCTTAATTTAAGTTTATTATCAAGTTCAATATCAACTTCATCATAACCTAAGAATGTAAAATTATCAATCTTGTTATCTAACTCATACCCTATCTCAAAACCCATATTATTCTTAGAACTATACCATCCGTCATGTGAATTAGTTGAAGTTATGGCATATATCGGTACTTCAATCTTACTTAATTGTTGTACTGCATATTCCATTTGGTTAGTTGCACCTATATGACTTAATTCATAAATGTGACCTTCCCTACCACTCATACCTTCAATTATATCACCGCAATGTAAGAAGAATTCTGATCCCTCTTTCTTAGATAATAAGATTGCATGTTCAAGGATCTGTGGCCTATATTCTTTGTGACCTATGTGCGAATCTGATATAACTGTAAATTTAATTCGTTTCTCATCTATAGGTAACTTAACTTTGTTATATTGTGTAGGTTTCTGTTTCTTAGTATCTTTCAATAGTTTGTGTAACTCTTTTTCATTTAGATTATATTTATGTAATATCTTTTCTAAATCTTCAGCCATTTTCCAGAAACCTCTTATTCTTTTTCATTATGTCATATACTGCATCATCCCAATCATGAGTCATATGTTTAATATAACATACATCTAAATTTAGAAAATTGTTAAAGTTACTTTGTTTAATGTCATCCAAATTAAAAAATTCATCATCACTAAACAAGATTATTTGTGTTGGTTGAGTTATATAAAGGTCTTTCATGTCATATTTAGATATATCTTTTATTGTACGATAACTTGAATATGGTGCTGATAATGTGTTACTTGCAAACGTCTTAACAAACCTAAGTTTTCTACAATAATTCTCACGATCGATATCTTTAAATTGGTTAAATAAACAGATCATACCCCTCTTAAGGTAACCTGTAAACCCATAATGTGTAGGTAACAAAGGTGAGATCCCAATTATCTTGTCAGGTTGATTATTCTTGTTAGATAAACCTAACCCTACACCACCACCTAAAGAATAACCACTAACGTTATATTCGTTTATTCCATGAAAATTTAAGAATTGGTATGTTTCATTAATATAATCATCAATTGTTCTAGGTCTAGGTTTAGATGATGTGAAGATAGGTGAAATTACTTCATTATCTTCAGCCATCCATTTCAAATATAAAGGATGTGTTTTTGGATGCATATTAAACCCATGTAGATATAACAAAGGTTTACCGCAACCTTGTTTATAATAATCCATGATTGTTATCCAAACACTTTTTGAATTATGCTAGGTAAAAAGATTCCGACTAAAAAACCTAATACAATAACTCCACCCATTGCAATAAATATCATTCGGTCTTGATGTCTATTTCTACAATCAATATCTTTTCGAATATTTTCTCTAAATTCAGGACATTTATTATTAGCGTGATCTGTTAAAGCGACCATTTTACCATTCATGTCTTTCAAATGTTGTTCGATCTTATCAACTTTACTAACCACAGATTTCATATCTTTTTTCAATTCCTGCATATCAGTCATTTTAGCCATCCAATTACCTCCAATTTAATAAGTTATTAGAATAATTTGTTTTTAAATAACACATAGAATTTTTTATGATTGTGATAGTATTTAATTTTTACGTAAATTTATAGTTCGTTAATTAGTTTAACGTTACTTCCCATAGGTTTTTTACATGAATCACAATATTTAGAATACTTGCAGCTAAACTAAATAATTCTTACCGCATCTGCGACAAGTTCTATAAAATTTATTACCACGTTTAGATTTTCTACTGTTCCACATTCATATCACCTAACTGATTGACGCAAGTTAGGTAGCTGAGAATTGAACTCAGTTGTTTGGGATCACAACCCAATGCATTACCAATATGCTACTACCTAATAGCCCTAGACGGATTCGAACCGCCGGCTCCAGATCCAAAGTCTGGTGAGTTTGACCGCTACCCGATAGGGCTAATTATTAAGTTCAATCATTGTCTCATCATTAGCCGATTTTTGTCATTGGCATTATGATTGAATGACTCTGCCCAGAATTGAACTGGGGTCTAAGGTTTAGAAGACCTCGATGTTCTCCATTACACCACAGAGCCAATGAGAGTAGCAGGAGTCGAACCTGCAATCGCTCGAATTCTTTGTCGAATTCGTGACATATAAGTCTCGGATATTTACATATCAGTCGAGCGCCGTACCTTTTGGCCATACTCTCACAATGGATTCGAAGGGAATCGAACCCTCATCTTCCGGATTAAAAGTCTGGTGTAATAAACCATTATACTACGAATCATGGTGGGGTGAGCAGGATTTAAACCTGCGATCACTTGGTTCCAAACCAAGGGTCCTAATCAGACTAGACCACCACCCCATATACCCCTAGCGGGACTTGCACCCACGTATGAAGACCGAAAATCTCCCATGCTTGCTTCTACATCATAGGGGCTTTAACACTCCGCTTGGGATTTGAACCCAAATCTAACGGGGGACAACCGTTTATGTTAGCCGGATTACACTAACGGAGTATTAATCTGACCTACCAGACTTGCACTGGTGTTTTCAGGGTTACAGCCCGATGTGATAGCTACTACACTAAGGCCAGTTAAAATTTATAGAAATCCTACTGTTCCAAAAAAGAACCTTTGAAACCATAAAAGAAATATTGATCTTTTGTAGAACATATAGGAAGTCTATTGGCCAATCGGTCTTTGGACTATATAATCCTTGCCGATTCCCCTTTCCTGTTCTACAATATGATTCATTTAGTATAATTCACCTTTCAAATTAAATTTAATAACATATATTTAAACTTTTCTAAATACGCCCACTGTCAGACTTGAACTGACAATCTCACGGTTAACAGCCGTACGCTTCTACCAGGTTAGCTTAGCGGGCAATGGGGTAAATAGGATTTGCACCTATGTCTACTGGGTTGGAGCCAGTTATTTTACCTACGAAACTATTACCCCTTAATGAGCAAGATTGGAGTGCCGGACACTCCCCACGTAAGCCTCTAGGTTCCGTTAGTTCCTAGTCTAGGCCAACCATAGATATACCCTAGGAGTATATCTGGATAAGCTAATCCCCATAAGGGACACACAGTTTATCTTGCTCAAGCTGCCACCAGGATTCGAACCTGGAATCTTAGGATTACAAATCCCATGCACTAGCCGTTATGCTATGACAGCGTAAATGAGGGGTATGGGATTTGAACCCACGTAAGCACTAAGCACTGGATATCTTAAACAGTTCTTTTAGACGTTTCCTAAGTCCAGCCCGTTTTCCAGACTCCGGCAACCCCTCGTATGGATCTGGAGGGGATCGAACCCTCAGCCTTTTGGTTGCAAACCAAACGCTCTCCCATTGAGCTACAGTCCCAAAAACCATAGAAATCTCATCTGAAAATGGTAAGAACGAATCATAGAAATCAATGGTAAATGATCTAATTAAGTGTCAATGTGGTGGCCGCTAGCCATACATTTAAATTATTAGATCGTACCATTTTAAACTGTGCATTACACTTGTACACAACGTATACATTGCATACTTATATTTATATTTTACTATTTTTTGTTAGGTACAGTATTCTTATAACTGTTAGATCTCTTACATTTGTCACATAATTTACTCCATCTATGTATAGTGTAATAGAATTCTAAACATTGTTTACATGTCCTGAAATATCTATGGAACTTTAGTGGCATTTTTTTTATGAAAACATGTAATACATACATATTTACCTTTAATAAAAATATAATTGTTTTGTCTGACATATGCAGCTTTACATTTAGATTTAGTCTGGGTCATAAACCACAAGTCGCAACCGCACTTATCACATTTGTGTGGTATTTTAGTTTTCATTTAGGTCCGGATTAATCTCTTCAACGTCAATATCAACACCGAAATAGTTACCTAACACTCTAGCTATTTCGGCTGCACTACAATCAATCTCATCCAACTGAACTTTAAAACTAATTCTGTCTGGGTTCATTGTAAAAGGATCCTAAATTGATCTTTGATATACAGATAAATCTTCTTATACCATTTAGCTTCGTTGAATTCTCTTCTTTTGAGCTCTTTAAGAATAGATTTTATTTCCCTATTAAACATTTGTTTATCAAACTCAGTACCTATTTCTATAGGGGTATCACTAGTGAATATACTATCTTTAGAATTGTTATTTTTAATGAAATTAATTTGAATATCTTGACCTTTAGGTTTAGCAGTAGTAGATATTCTAATTACTTTTTTAGTATGTTTGTCAGGTTGGTATGTGTCAGGTCTTTGTTTCAGACAATTTTTACATGTAACTTTATCCCATCGCCATGACAATTTACTCCGTGTAGGACATACTGCTTGATTACACAAGTAATAATCCATATCATTTCTTTTAACCCATTTATGTATTACCATTTTATTTATCCTCCAATTTATTTCATCATCCTTTTTTTTACGTCTAGAATTTGTCCTTCAATTAATCTATCATGTTCACATTTCCAAGTATCATTTAGTCCTGCAACATAATTTAGTTTAAGTAGATTTTTTAACCTTCTTTCTGATATGATTAGATTCATCTGTTCACCTTTTGATTATAATGCCTGTGTGTGTCGCACAGGACTTTATTCTTTCGTAGTTGGGTTGCCATCATCATACCGCAGTTGCAATCTATAGGCACAGGCAACAAGCCCTTAGGTTAGATGGTCTTACTGCCCTTGTCTGGATTATAATAGATGACCTTTCTTGCGTAGAAGAAAAAGCTAAACCATAAAGGTAAAGCGGATTGCGAGGCCCGACTTCTTTCCATTCGCAAAGGTCATCTAAATATGTTTCCAATATCTTTGAGATTTTATTCCTTGTATTGTACTACGACTAACATTAAATAATAATGCTAATTTCGAATTAGATAATATACTGTTTCTTATCAATAAAACATCTATTTCTCTAAGTTTTGATGCACCATGTTTTTCACCAATAGGTCTGTAATCTTCATGTAATTTTAAATGACATTTTTTACATAACCAAATAACATCTAATGGGTTATTGTAATCAGGATGGTGTCTTTCTAATATTGTTTTTGACTTACATTTTTCACAATATTCTTGTTTTACTATGTGTCCTCTAGCATATGCATTACTTGCTTTTATTCGTGCATCTAATTTATCTTTGTTTCTTATTTTATCTTTTTTGTATCTTTGATAATATTATGTTGTTGTTCTCATTTTAAAAATAACTCATTTAAGGCTGAGTTAAACCTAACCGCCCTGCCAACCAAAACCCTTTATTTACAGCTGAATTGAACAGCCCTCCCTTAACTTGTAAGTCGTAGACCACTACGGTTGCGATAGTTTGGTTGTTTTACTTGATAACTCGCATTCAGTCTGAGCTGGTAGTCAAGTGCAGTTTAGCGTATCAAACCCAATCAACTTGACCGTTCTTATTAACGTAATCCTCAATAGCGTTAGTTAACACTTTCTTTACTGTAGTTTCGTTAACAGGTAACAAACCCATAAACTTCTTCTTAAGTTCATAATCAATCTCGAAATATATCCTACTACTTACCATAAATTATAGTATTTAGTAACCTATATATAAATATTTCTATAATTAATTATATCCTAACAAAGGAGGGGAAAGATTAAGCAAGAAGATTAAGTAATTCTTAACGCGAAAAATTCCAGCCAACCCGTTTTTCTAAAAGAGATATATCAAGATCTATAAAATTTCAATAAATGAGACTAAAGGGTAAGTGGAAAGATTAAGTAGGATCAAGAAATAGATCAGATCCATCCACCCCCCAAATTTTATATAAATATTTAATTTAGTATATACTTAATTATAAAGTATATATCTGTAAAAAAACTTAACCCGCCCCTTGGCTGAAGTGAATATACGATCATAAAGGTTTTTTTAGCAAATAAAGGTTTAAGGTTTTATATAAAATATATACTTTGCAGCAATTTATATAAATTATATAAAGTATATACGATACATTTATATACCCTGCTTACTTTCTGCTACTGTATAAGACCCCTTAAACACGGGGCGAGGTGCATAAAATGAACAAACAACAAAACAACATCTATCAAACATTAAGAGAACTCGAGAACAAATCAGAAGATACAACACTAAACGTGGATTTATACGGCGGTGATGGTCACCAAATACATTTTACACTAGAACAGAAAAAAGAAGATTTGATTTATAGCGTTTGGGTCTATTTTGAAGGTAAAACCATAATCATATTACATAAGCGGGAATGCGAAAACCAACCGTTCTTAAACAAAACTATCAGAATTGAGACAACACGAAAAGACCTTAAGACCTTTTCAATTGATAAAAACGGGCTAAAATTGACCGTTAACGGGCTTAATATATCAAACTAAGGAGGCGAAAAGAATGAATAAACAACAAATATATAAGATATTTAAGAGGGCTACATTAACAAAAACGTTTTTTGATTTGGCGGATTATATGAATTATTTGCACTATCGCCAAAATATACCTTTTGACGAAATGGACAATATAACAGAAGTAAAGCCAATAACTCAAAAAGGGTTAACATGGGACATTAAAACCACTACTATAAAAGACTATGACAAAATAAACGGGGCATGGATTAAAACCGATTTGGCTTTATATGAGGTGCAAAAATGAACGAAAAACCATTAAGTAAAGAACAAAGGAACACAATCATAAAACAGGTTGAGCAATCCGGTTTAAATGGGATTGACGCTTTAAGGTTGGCGCATAAATTGACTATGGAAGCAAAGAACAAAAGACCGGACACGGGCAACACTACACCAAAAGAAGCGGAAGACCTATTCTTTAAAGCAATATCCAAAAACCAATATTAATTTTATTCTTATTCTATTCTTTACTAGATCACAAAATAATTTTAGATCGTGGATTACTAGAACCGGCTTAATTTAAGCGCCATATTTAAGACTTCTTACATTATCCAATATTAAACTACCTATTAAGATATCGCCCCAATACAGGCATTTAAACCGGTTTTAGTAGGTCCTGGTTGGTTTATGTCGTAAGCTGGGCGCAAAGTGACATAAACGTTTATTTTGCCCGTGGGCTATTTGGATAAATGTGTCAACTTGCAGCCTATTATGACATAAACGTGTCATATTGTGTATATTTGCAGGATTTCACGCCAAAATGGGGGCGATAAAGTCTATCTTTTTCAAGTGATTTCAAGTGTTTTCAATTAGTCTAAAAGACTTCAATAGATTAATAAGGATTAAATTTAATACCCTCACGGGTCTATAAAGACCCTCTAAAGGTCTATATCTTAGGATATTAGGGTTTATACTCTAATCTAGTATATTATATCTGTCCCTTATATATCCTCTTAGTATATCTTAGTTGTATTGATTGATTTGGTTAGTTTGGTTTATGGTGGTTATTGGGTCGGAAGGTATAAAATACTTATATAAATAAATATTGGTTATTTCTGAGAGTAAATATATATTTATTGTTTGTTTATATAATTCCTGGATTCTTATATAAAATACATCGGTTAAATATTTAAATAAGTAGTACTATTCTATACTGTATCACCTTGTAAGGTGCGGAGGTTTAAAAAATGGATAAAAAATTAAGATATACAACACTTAAAGGGCTTATTGGTAAATGTAAGCAGTTCTCTTATAGTAATTACTTAAGCGGTCGGATGCTACATATAAATAAGGGGTGGGTTAGATTCTCAGTTGCTCCAGAAGTTAGGCAACAAATCGAAGACCTTTTTAAATCAGTTGTGGGCGATATTGACCTTAATATTAATTCTAATTATGGACTTTTTGAGCGGTTAATAATCACTAAAAGGTTGACCGGTCAATATATCGCAGGACAAGAATATTCTTCAGAATTAAGATATCTTAAACAACTTATTAAGAGGGGCTAAAAATGGAAGAATTAAAGAAAATAGGGTATAAGCATGTCTCAACTAGATTAAACGCTTTTCATCAAAGGAAAGAACACCTACTAAGGAAAGGAAACAATACGATTATATTTTATTCTGAGGTGCTTTAAAATGGTTAATAACCTTGAATCGATTGAAAACCGACTTAATAAGTTAGATTGTCAATATTTGACGGGTTACCCTTCAGAACTTAAACGGGAAGACTACTTAACAAAAAGGGCGGAACTTAAGACCGAATTTAAAAGGGCGGTCTACGGGGTGCAAGAATGAACGAAAGCCAAAAACTAAGACTAAAACGGGAACTATACAACACCGACAACTATATTTTATCTTTGGATAGTTCAACCGGTGAAGTGATAAACTTAGATTTCAACGCCATAGATAAAGGTATGTATCGTAGGCAAAGTATGACCTACACAATAGAACAGAAGAACCTTAATAAACTTAAAAAGGGGTTTAAAGTGGTTCTTGGGGTGTAATAATATTTTATTTAGTTTAGTATCAAGAAATAAGCCTAATAAGGCAAGGAGGTAATAAAATGCAATTAGAACAGTTTAAAATATATGACGTAAACGAAACCGTGACAATAGAAAACTACCCTTATGGATTTAGGGACAAATGCACCTTATACGCCACGATCGAAGAAACCGCAAGGGGTCAAAGACTTAAAACCCAAACGCTATATAAAGGACATATGAATAAACCTAAATATGGCACCTATGGAACAGGGCGATTTCTAGCAACTAAAGAAGGGTTTTTATATGATTGTTATTATATAGTGGATGAACGGGTTTTAAATGATGAAACCGGCAAATATGAACCCCAAACCCGAATAACTATTTATAAGTTTAAAGGGAATAGTCAACCGGTCGCTACATTCGAACCAACGCCAGAAAATAAAAACTTAATCCCTAAAGATATTTTAAAACGGGTGCAAGTTAAAACCGCAATAAATAACGCAATTAGTAACGCATGGAACGAAGCCGAACAAAGGCAAATAAAACTATTTGAGGGTAAGACCGACGCAGAAATAAAAACCCAAATCCTTAATATAGATAATTGGAAACGGGGCGGTGAAGGTTACTATATAAAGGACGGTTTCGGGCGGACTTATTATAAAAATATTATTGTGTCGTTTAAATGCCCTTTTTTCTCTGAATCTTTCATTTTATCGAATGAGAGCCAGAAGGTCAAACTAACCGCTAAAGGTCGAAAATGGGCGGAAAATGAGGGTTTTAAGTTGCTTAAAGCGTGGTTGTCTGAACTTACACCGGAATATATCACAATTACGCCAAGAGCCGACACTTTCCCTACTGTTTCAATAGGAAACAAAACCATGATTTAAGGAGGTTGATAAAATGAGTAAACAATACTATCTTAATCAACTTGAACCGGTCTTAAATGACCCCGAACCTTTTTTTATTTTGGTTGTTAAATCAACCGATAGAACCCTAAAAAGTCATAACTTAACACTACCTAAGAGGATATTAAAAAAGGTATTCGCCGAAATTAAGAACGATAAGAGCGGATATTTTGAGGTCTAAAAAATGAACCAATACGAAAAGAAAATAAGAACACAAGTTAATGAGATAATGCAAGATATAACAGAAGATACTAGTTTAAGTGTAATCCGTGACGCTTTAGAGTTTTATTTCTCTAAACAAAAATACGCACGTAAATGCTTGGTATGTGGCGCACTAATTAATAAAGGATATGTCTTAAACGGAGGTAATAAATATTTCTGTTCAGACTCATGCGCAAAAAAAGAACTCTCAGAAGATACATTTAACCAATATATCAAAGAATACGAACAAGAAGAAGCAAACGGCGGAGATAATGACGACTTTTATTTTACTGAGTGGGAAGACTCCGAAGAGTTCCAATATTATGCGGACGGGTCAGAGGTGTAACAATGAAAGTATTTATTTTAATCATTGAGCCAAAAAGCCAATATGAAGATTTCGAAGGGAATGATTTTGAGGTTTTGGGTATATTCAAAACAGAAGAAAAAGCAAAGGAGAAAATGCGGGAAAATATGACACAATGGTCAAAGTATTGTGGGATAACAGAGGATAACTATATTATTGAACCTTATGAGGTGGAAGAATGAGCGAAGACTTACATAAAAGGGATATGGCTCTAATTAATCAGTTATATTTGGGTAACCATTTGGAAGACTCAGAACTAGAACGGGCAGATTATATAATAAAATTATTGAGATTAGAACATAACCGGAGGATTAAATAAAAATGATTAGTCAAAAGTATATTACAGACCTTGAACTTAAAGGAGACACGATAAAAGATTTTTACGATTATGTTATCGATACAGAAATAAACGGGCAATATGGGCAACTTAGAGAACTAATTAATAAAATGAGTTTTCAACAGTTTAAAGAGTTTCTGTATTACGTGGAAGAGAACGACATAAAGACCGATTTCTTACGATTTCGGGGCGAAATAAGGATATAGGGTGTTTAATATGCCGGAACAGAATAAGACTGAAATTTGCGCTAATTGTGGGCGTAAGGTGAACGAAAGAGAATTAACTTTCATTGGTAGTAAGGAGTATTGCAGATATTGTATAAACGATTAAGAGGTAAACAAGATGAATAAAGAAAAAGTAATAATTAGTTTAATTGAGAAAGCGCAAGAACAAAACATAATCTTAAATAATGGGTCGATCGATACCGACCAACTTAATAATAAGTTAATTGAGTTCGACTATATGTTTCCTTCATGGATTTGTTTAAATTGTGGTCAGTTTCACGAAGAAACGGACGGAGTAAGCGAACGTAACGGAGATAATTGCACTATATGGTGTATAAATTGCGGTGTGGCGCATAATTATACTATGGTTGAACCGGAAGACCCCAACCTAATTAAACTTGAATTTGACGATATATCAGAGTATGAAGGAGATAAACTTAATATCTTAGGTTTTGAGTTTGAGATGGTGCTAGAGTATCCGCATTTTATAGTGTGGGTATGTGATACGTTACAAGTAAGGATGTATGCAACACCGAACCACGAAAACGTAGCGATACCTATATCTTTACAAGATTGCAAAGGGGTATCTATTAACGACATAGAAGTAAAAGAGCAACCGCAAACATATGACGAGTATAAAGAGAAACTAATTAAATATACTAAACCTCTAATAAGAACCGAAATAAATAAAATAGTTGGGTCTGAGATCGAAAACGCATTAACCCGATTATATGACCGGTTTAAAGTTAATTCTGGGGATATTATGCCGTTACAACAAAAGGCTTTTGATGATTTCGGGTTATTAGTTGGCGACATAATAATACAAAATAAGGAGGTCTAAATATGAAATTCAATAAATTAACTGAAGAAAAAATAAAACACCACTTAAACGAAGCGTTGAGAAATGCGCTTGAAGAGGAAAATATTAAGGTTAAAGACGGGTTGGAAGATGACCATAGTCTAAACTATGATTATTATTTATTGTTGGACTCATTCGAAGACCACATTAAACAGATAATCGAGACTAATAAGAGGTATAAATGAAAATGGAGTGCCAAGATTGTAATAAAAAAGAAGCGACAACCATAATATACGACAAAGATAACGGTATGTGGTTTAAAGTGTGTGATGATTGTATCAAAGAGGATGATTTAGTTTGTCCATTTAAAGGGGTGAAAGAATGAAAATAATAAAGATATGTGAAGAATGTTATCAAGATAGTGTTTTATTAGTTGAGAAAGATGATATAATCATTATTGTTGATATTATCGAATGTGATATACATAATAAGGTGGAAGAATGAAAGAATATTCAAGAGATGGAAGAACAACACTTGCAAATGAGGGCGATAAATATACCCTTTGTGACGGTTGTGGTGCTAAAATTGATTTATTAGATTTTTCAATTGAAATATATGTATCTGAAAATCCAGAAGATGATCGTTTTTTCTGTTCGAAATGTTATTTAGAGGTGGAAGAATGAAAATTGACACATTAACACAAAGACAAATAAGGTTTCTAATAGAGACTTTAAAAGGAATCCGAGACAATAAACCACTTAAAAGAGATAAGGAATTAAACGCTCTAGTTTATAGCCAAGATTACAAAAATGCCGAAATTGAACATTTAATATTATATCTAGGGGTGTGGTTAGAATGATAACTAATAAAGAATATATTTGTAGTAAATGTAGGCGGACTTTAAACCTTATTGGAGCGGTCGGGTTACAATATTGTCCCGTGTGTGATAACATTATGATCGAAAAGGGTGCGCAAGAATGAAACCGGAATTTAAAAAAGATATCAAAGGGTATGAAGTTAAAGGCGTGATCGATGAAATAGGGCACGATTTAGCGGGATTTAAGGCTACTTTATACTATGATAATAAAAAGGTTGCCGTAGTTTATGATGATGGTTATGGCGCAGGATATGAATACAGTTGGATAGATAAGAACCATGAACCCGAATTTAATAAGTTTATTGAATCGGAACATAAACTAAGAGAAAAAGAGTTTCAACCTAAAGACGACCTTGAAAAGGAAGTAGGTTTTATCTTTGATAAGGATATCTTTGTTTCTGAATTAGTAGATAAATATCATAAACTCAAAGAATTAAGGGGTTTTTGTAGGAAAGGTATTCATTTCCAAGTTGGTGATATGATTGGGTCGGATGTTTATAAGTATGTAAAAACTAAATATTCTGGAAATGAAACTAAATTTGAGGAATACTTAAAGAAGAAATATCCAAATGAAAAAGTAATGATACTAAATAAAGAAATGGGGATTAATTGAAAATGGGGATTTATTCAAGGATCGATCTAGATATTGATCTAGAGGATACTACAAAAGAAAACCGAGAACTATTATTTAATGAGTTAGAAAATAACGAAGAACTTGGTGGAACAATAACACATAAACAAGACTTACATATAAGTTATTTTATGGATAGTCAACGAATCCAAAACTTATATTATAAGTTAGGTATCTTGAAAGATATATTCAAGAAATATTCTTTTGTAAGTGAAGCAATAGGTTTAATTTTGCAGGAAATGGAAGGGTTCAGTTATACGAGGGATGAAGAATGATAATTGAAGATGATGTGATTAATGAATGGACTATATTTTCGGCTAAACAGTTCGAAGAAGTATTCCGACCTAACGATAAATGGGACGGGGTAGAGTGCGACGAAGATTATATTATGAGACATTTAAAAAAGGATAAAAGACAATTTAAAGTTAGGTTTGTCACTTCAAGTAATTGTTATAATGAATATTGGGATATCAAAATGATTAAACCTAAAACATTAAACATAGATCGATTAAAGGAATGGGTTGAAGGTCAATTTTATTCTGATATAGAAGAGAAAGAACCATGCGAAGATTACGAGTATTACACGGAACAACAAATAGAAGAATCGATAAAAGTAATGTTAGAGTCTCTAATAAGACTACTAAATGAAAACGGGATTGAAATCGAATAAAAAAAAGAAAGCTATGAGGTAAACGAAAATGAAATATGTAAATAAGGAAGGAGAAGTATTTGAAGGAACAGTAAGCGAAATTGTAGAACTAAGAAAAACAATACAAAAACCTAGAGATAGTCTGTTAACTATGAAACCGGTTGAAACTAAACCACATAAGTTTACAGCTAAAAAGACTAGAAAAATTAGAACTAAACCTGAAATACGGAAAGATATACGGAAGATCGCAGAAAAGATTAAAACAAGGGTAGATCGTAAGAATGTTAAATCAATTACCAAAATGATTATGGAAGAAGGTAAACGTAAATCTATACCAAACCCTAGCCTACGTAAGAGAATCGAACAAAGGTTAAGTTATATCGGGGTTAATATTAGGTCAGAAATTAGGAAAGCTAAGAAAGAAGGATATTATACAACTTCAAGTGGTGATGAATATGGCAATATTTAAGATATTTAACGACCAAGAACCGTTCGAGACTGACCAAGAGTATAAAGATCGAATTAAGATCGAAGGAGAATATGTTTTGGTTGATGGTGCAGAATGAAAATAAAATTCTGTGATCCTAACAAAAAGGTAGTCTAATGGCTAAAGTAAATGCAAAGGGGTATGTTGCACGTAAAACGTGTGGTGGCACGGGTAAAAGATTAAAGTCAATTTATAGAGATTGGTTTTTAATTAAGCATGGCACTAATGCAGGAATTATACCGATTGGACTTATATCTTTCCCTAACCATATGATTGGTAAGAAAGTTAGATTAAAAGTTGAAGTGATTGAAGAGGGTGAAAATTATGGAACAGAGTGAAGTAATTACGTTATCAAAAGATTTAGTTTATAAACTAATTAAAGAACTTAAGGAAGCTTACAAGACATTACCAGATACTACTAGTTTTGAAGCTTTAAAACGACATAACTTAAAGATCAAGTATAAACTGTTAGAGTCTTTACTAAATACTGATTCGTTGGATAATGAGTTTGAAAAGCTGCAAGATATCAATAATAAACATAGGTTGGGTATGTCGATCAAAGAAGATAAAGTAATCAAGATTACATTATGGAGGGGGTTGCTTGATTCAGTTCAAGGTCTACCAGCTGGATACTCATATGAACTAATTGAAGATGACGACTAAAGGATTTGTGATAGTAGATTCAAAAGGTAAAAGAATTAGAAATCTTGAAGGTGAATTGACGCCTTTTTTTCAATTTCCTGAGGGCGCAATAAGATATATAGTTAAAAGGTTAGGTAACAGTCCAGGTGCAAGAATTAAAACTATTAAGGTGAAAAATGGACAGCAAACAACTAATAAAGAATGAACAGAAGTTACTCAAGAAACATCCAGAGTTAGATTTAGGTGCAGTATATTCAGTTGCTAGAATAATCCGAGATATTAGAAAACATTGGACTGATGATGTGTTTGATTTTATGATCGATTACGCTAAGTCTAAGAAGTTTTAGCAGAACATTTATATATATGTTATACTTTATAGAACTGTATGGGTGATAAAGATGGATACAAGTTGGTATTTTGAAGATACAAGTGTAGATTTTGATGCGTTGTATGACGCAAAACATGAAGAGAAACTTGAAAGGGTGAACAATTATGAATGATGAAGAAATTAAAAGAGAGATCGATCACGAAAGAATGATAGAACTAGCTAACGAAACCAGAGAAGCACCATTTGATATCTGGTTTGGAGATCATAGAAGGCAACTTGCTGAAGAGTTTGCTGAAGAAAAAGATGATGAATTTACAGAGTTCGCAAGAAACAAGTTTAATGAAGAAAATGAGGACTAGAAAAGAAGTTAAAAAATATCTTAGTGATAATCTATCTGATTTAGCTAAAGAATATATCGAAAAGAACTACAATGATTTTGTATTATTTGTTAAAAAAAGAGTAAAGGATGAGTGTGATTGAAATGGTTGAAATTTGTACGGAGTGCGGTAAAAGGAAAGGATTGGATGAAACTAAATGTAAACAATGCGGTTGGCATACTTGGGAGGAAATGTAAAATGAATGTTGAAAGATTGAAACAGCTTAAAATAGCTATGGAAAAGTTAGAAGAATATAAAACTGACCTTGAATGGAGAAAAGCCGAATTTGAGCAAGAAAACGAGCAATTATATCGATCTATAGTGGATTTGAATAAAGAAATAACTGAATGTAAAGAAGTATTGAAAGAAAATGCTGAAGCAGGATTCAAAAAAGATGGTCAAAAGAAAAGGTTAGGTGGGTTTGGAATTAGAGTATCAATAGTTCCTGAATATGACGAAACTGAAGCTTTCAATTGGGCTAAAGAAAAAGATCTATTTCTTCAATTAGATAAGAACTCTTTTGAAAAGGTTGCCAAAACAGGTGAACTTGATTTCGTTAAACTAGTTGAAAAAATTACTGTAACTGCACCAACTAAACATGATAAAATTGTTATAGAGGAATAAAATGGATTATGAAGAGAAATCTAAACTAATACAACAAAAGTATGACCTAAAAATTAAACTTGAAAAGCTTAGACATAAGAATCTTATGGAAGAACTCAAACTAATG
>Ga0272440_1001229_pt1 | contig 21346 bp, 8 predicted proteins | sample SSMMMBAug17_FD_192440 | JGI IMG/M metagenome (GOLD analysis project Ga0272440, IMG submission 192440) | Marine sediment archaeal communities from Little Sippewissett salt marsh, Falmouth, MA, United States - SSM-MMB-Aug17 | ecosystem: Environmental > Aquatic > Marine > Wetlands > Sediment ...
TCGAATTAATTTAGGTGGTATAAAAATTGACCTGATTTATGAAGGGATTGCCACATCACCTTCCCACCGAGGGATAGAGCCAGATCATCTTGAATAAAAATTGACCTGATTTATGAAGGGATTGCCACTTTTCCAATTCAGGCAACATATTAGTTAAAGCCTTTTCGATAAAAATTGACCTGATTTATGAAGGGATTGCCACCGATCGGTCTTGTACCAGTAGGTACATTCCCTGCATTTTAAATAAAAATTGACCTGATTTATGAAGGGATTGCCACTCCAGATAAATCTGGATTGTTTGCAATTTTTTCAAGTTCTATAAATAAAAATTGACCTGATTTATGAAGGGATTGCCACTTATTTTCTACATCAGCATCATTTTTCTTAACACCACCGAAATAAAAATTGACCTGATTTATGAAGGGATTGCCACCTAAGCAAGCAAGCCTTCCTTTCTTAAATACTTTATTAGGGATAAAAATTGACCTGATTTATGAAGGGATTGCCACAGTGTTTTTACGCTGGTGATTCCCTTGCCATACAAGTTCCATAAAAATTGACCTGATTTATGAAGGGATTGCCACCCAAAACTTTTTCATTTGCTACTAACTTTGTATTTTTTTATAAAAATTGACCTGATTTATGAAGGGATTGCCACAAAGGCTAATGTTGCCTTTCCTTTAATAGAAATACTTAATCATAAAAATTGACCTGATTTATGAAGGGATTGCCACGCTAATGTTGCCTTTCCTTTTACCTGAATAGATAATCCAGATAAAAATTGACCTGATTTATGAAGGGATTGCCACTGTACGCCCATCCTCATCCTTAAACCTTAAATAATTAGAATAAAAATTGACCTGATTTATGAAGGGATTGCCACTGCCACATATTGTTATATTCCTTTCTTATGATTTAGGGCATTATAAAAATTGACCTGATTTATGAAGGGATTGCCACCCATGGTCACCTACTTTCTAAGATAATGATTCTAAATAAAAATTGACCTGATTTATGAAGGGATTGCCACCATTTTTTTGTCCAGGTGTCGTTTCCGATCTTGAGTGTAATATAATAAAAATTGACCTGATTTATGAAGGGATTGCCACCTGCTGATGCTAATACGTCTTTTAACATTGCTGGCTGGGTATAAAAATTGACCTGATTTATGAAGGGATTGCCACTCTATTCCTTTTTTTTCTTTTATAAACTGTAAATCATTGATAAAAATTGACCTGATTTATGAAGGGATTGCCACGAAAACATGCCCTGGTTTTTTGTCCAGGTACCGTTTCCGATAAAAATTGACCTGATTTATGAAGGGATTGCCACCTGACCTGGGTACTCTTGTTGTTGTGTATTTTTTCGTTATAAAAATTGACCTGATTTATGAAGGGATTGCCACCAAGAGGGATGAAATCGGTTATAAGGAATCTTATTTCGGGAATAAAAATTGACCTGATTTATGAAGGGATTGCCACAGTTATCCTCAACAGCTTCCATATAGTGCGCTCAATCTGTAATAAAAATTGACCTGATTTATGAAGGGATTGCCACGGCTAAAGTATCAGGACGTTCATATTCTTGTCCATCCTGATAAAAATTGACCTGATTTATGAAGGGATTGCCACACATTAAAGTCATTCTTGCCATTTTCTTTTTCCTTTCTTGTATAAAAATTGACCTGATTTATGAAGGGATTGCCACTGCAGTGCCACCTTGATCTTACTTGCCGCAAGGATGAATGATAAAAATTGACCTGATTTATGAAGGGATTGCCACTCTCATCCTGGAGTGCACCAACGATTGTTTCCTCATCAAACATAAAAATTGACCTGATTTATGAAGGGATTGCCACTTCTGATTTTGTGCGAACCAATGAAATACCAAGAATTTTATAAAAATTGACCTGATTTATGAAGGGATTGCCACATGGACTCGTACCCTGATTATCAAACGAATCAATCCAAAATAAAAATTGACCTGATTTATGAAGGGATTGCCACATAAGGACGCAATCCTTTATGTCTTGAGTCTCGATATATAAAAATTGACCTGATTTATGAAGGGATTGCCACATTATTATCTTTTTGTTTCTTTCAGATAAGTTTTTATTTTTAATAAAAATTGACCTGATTTATGAAGGGATTGCCACGATACTTTCGCACACTTGGCGAAAGAATCTTTCGTCTTCTATATAAAAATTGACCTGATTTATGAAGGGATTGCCACATCCTCATCGATGTCGTCAATGATCTCATCCTTGCCTATAAAAATTGACCTGATTTATGAAGGGATTGCCACTTAAAGGATAGGTTATCACGTTTCATCAAGATTTTTCTTATATAAAAATTGACCTGATTTATGAAGGGATTGCCACCCTTTAACTCGTACAACCTTTTATCGAGGTTGCACAAATATAAAAATTGACCTGATTTATGAAGGGATTGCCACCCACTAAGCTTTCTTTCCGCTTCATCCATTTTACACCTTTATAAAAATTGACCTGATTTATGAAGGGATTGCCACCGGGGAAAGTTCTTGCTCCATGATGAAAACATGATAAAACATATAAAAATTGACCTGATTTATGAAGGGATTGCCACTGCTCACTCACGAAGCGAGCATGGGATATAATATTCCCATAAAAATTGACCTGATTTATGAAGGGATTGCCACTACTTGCTTAATGTTTGCCTTATTTTCTCTGTGGTACTTCCATAAAAATTGACCTGATTTATGAAGGGATTGCCACTTTTTTAATTCGTACAACCTTTTATCGAGGTTGCACAAATCTTATAAAAATTGACCTGATTTATTATGAAGGGATTGCCACGTCACCACGCAGACTGCGATTAATGTCATTATTGTCATGCATAAAAATTGACCTGATTTATGAAGGGATTGCCACGGGCAAGTTGCCCTCCTAGTGCTTTTTCATTTTCAGCATAAAAATTGACCTGATTTATGAAGGGATTGCCACAAACGCCAAGACACAGCCACCGCTTATCGATAATCTCAAATAAAAATTGACCTGATTTATGAAGGGATTGCCACTTAACACAGCGCTTCCATTTATTGTGATTTCTAAAATAAAAATTGACCTGATTTATGAAGGGATTGCCACTTGCGAGTTCAGCTTCATCTTTAGATGAGGTTTCAATGAGTATAAAAATTGACCTGATTTATGAAGGGATTGCCACTAAAGGCACTTAGAGTCTCTTGTAACGAAAATCCTTTTTCTATAAAAATTGACCTGATTTATGAAGGGATTGCCACATCACAAGCTTCTCTTGCAATATCAGTCATCGAAACATTAATAAAAATTGACCTGATTTATGAAGGGATTGCCACCTTTAAAGAAAAACCTTGCTCCTGCAATTGCACAGCTTTCCGATAAAAATTGACCTGATTTATGAAGGGATTGCCACTGCGCCTTGTAATGCTACTTTAATTTTGCTCGCTGCAAATAAAAATTGACCTGATTTATGAAGGGATTGCCACTGATCATAACTCAATCTATCAATTTCTAACTCCGGCATAATAAAAATTGACCTGATTTATGAAGGGATTGCCACTAATACAGCACTTCCATTTATTGTAATTCTTAAGTTCGACATAAAAATTGACCTGATTTATGAAGGGATTGCCACGATACAGCCTTACTTTGTCCTCGACTGTCCCTGTCAGATAAAAATTGACCTGATTTATGAAGGGATTGCCACCCACCATGGATATCAATCTTTAGATTTTCAAGTTTAGATAAAAATTGACCTGATTTAATGAAGGGATTGCCACTTTCGAAAACGAAGTTCTTTTTTATCCATGTGTTGATAAAAATTGACCTGATTTATGAAGATTTTTTGCAGAAGGCAAAAAATTGTCTTAAAATTGGAAAATTTTGAGTAAAGCTTCTCTATACGTCAGAAAGGGACTTTTTGACGTTGATCTAATAAATAACCCGGCAAGAAACAAGATTAATTCATATTTAATATCATATTAACTGTCTGTGAAAAGATTTCAGCTTTAGATTGTTCTTTGAAATATTCTTTATTTCTAATTACTGCGTGTTCTATTACATTTGCAAATGTAATATCGCCCCTTCGGGGCTTATGACAATTATCATAAATAGACTTTTAAATTCGAAATTTTATTGGCCTTGATCATCGTTTCGGGCGAATGAGATCGTTGCCGCTACACAATTGTAGGGGCTAATCTTATGTTCAATTCGACCATCTTTTACCGAAAATAAATGGGAGAATATAAATAAGGTTAGCCCCTATGTTGTGGTCGAAACGATGTCCAAGGCCTATCGATCTAAAAATTTAGTATATAGTAATACTGCACGAGCTATAATATCTGGAATGATGATCATACAAAAAATGTTTTAAAATGCGCAAAGCTGCATTTGTCGACCGGTTAACTTGATTTCAGATTGTGTGATAAATTCGCCTGTAATACATATTACACGCCTCATTCCTTTAACAATCATTGACCACCATGCATACATAATATCATAATTTTTTTCATCAGATATTACAAGGTCAACTCTATCAGCATCTAACTTTAAATTTTTTACTGCTGATTTTTCATCAAAGTCTTTATATCTTTGATTACCCGGGACATAAACAATAATTCCTGTTTTCATATTATTCCTCCAATATAAATTTATTAGGTTTAATGGCCCGAAATAAAAATCCCGGACCTATAAAAAAAATAGATCCGGGATTCCCCTTTTTTATCCACAAAATCTTCAGAAAACCTCACTCCACGAAGGTTTAGTCCTATGTAATATTCCAGGCAGGTCTTCTGACTTTCGGATCACTCTACTAATCGCGCCTTCCCAACCAAAAATTGATTAGTGGCATTTTGCGATTTTCGTCCCCGATTACAGCGGCGGGTCCGCTCTCGATTTTAACGAGATTTCCTATTAAGCAATATTACACCTGAATATTAATTATTTTTTAATTTAGTAATGAAATTTCTATAAAATGTCAACAAATAAGGTGATTTCCGAAAAAAAATTTACCAAAGTCGTAATTCCCCCCTTGAGGGGGGTTAGGGGGGGGTTCGTATTAATGGTACAAACTCAAAAACACCCCCCTAACCCCCCTCAAGGGGGGAATTCGATCTTGGTAAATTCTTTTCCGGAAATCACCTAAGTTGTTATGGAAAAATTTATTAGGGTTGAGAAAAAAATAGGTACAAACTCAAAAACACCCCCCTAACCCCCCTCAAGGGGGGAATTCGATCTTGGTAAATTCTTTTCCGGAAATCACCTAAGTTGTTATGGAAAAATTTATTAGGGTTGAGAAAAAAATAATTTGTAATTTTTTATATTTAATATCGTTAAGCCCCGAAGGGGCTAAAGCATGTAGTCTGGGGCTTTAGCCCCAGGTAATGCACCACTCATTGTTGAGCCCCGAAGGGGCGAAAGGAAAAATCTATCGCCCCTTCGGGGCTTAACAATTTTTATTTATTAACCTGGGCTAAAGCCCCAGGCTACATGCTTTAGCCCCTTCGGGACTCACTAAATGTTACAATCAAGAATATTTTTCATTAATTTTCTGGATTGTAACATTGATTTAATATGAAATTAGTAATTATAAAAAATATATATGTGGGGTTAATAAACAAGGTATCATCAATTATAATCAAATATTTCATATGAAATTGTTTTGATAAGATCAATTCGTTTTACCTGCCCAAGATTTTCTACATCAACCATTTCTTCATCATAAGTGTCTCTGTAAGGATATGTTCTGTTAGAAATATCTTTTACAGCAAAATATATTTTTTTTCCATGTTTTAATTGTAATTCATCTTCAGGATCGAGTTTTAACAAAGCCCACAATTGATTATAACCTGTAACAGGTTTTTTTATCTGACCTTTAATATCAGTTGTATAAGTAAAATCAAGATTTGGATCCTGAGCAACAGTGCATAATTTTGTTTTTGTATAACTTGCGTTTGTAATTGGTCTGAAAGAATATCGTACTTCATATGTTGCGTGACATACATTTCCTCTGTATTTATCACAAAAGCCAATATCAAATTCATGAGTTTCTGGATTATAGCCAACACCAATATTTGAAATTGTTTCATCATTTTCAGGTTGAATGGCTTTATAAAAGCTAAAATTATCAAGATAAATTGGAACAGGAAAATTTAATTCACCGAGTTTAAAACGAATTGCAAAAGCAGCAGTTCGATTAAAATATTCTACACCATTGCCAGGACAATCATGTCCGCCAACTCGATATGATTCATATGGAATTAAATTTCCATTTTCATCAACAGGCAGTCCTGAATTATTTTTTTGAGGATGTGCATCAATAATAATATGAGTCCATGCTCCCATACCAATATTAGTCATCCAGTGATAATAATGATCATTCATGCTTGTATCAATATAGGGATAATATTGAATTGTCCTTATTGGAAAAGGGGAATTTGCATGACTGCCCTGGGGTAAAAATGCCCAAAAACTTAGACGATCAGAGCCCTGTGCTTCTTCAATAGTTTGTGAATGTGAATCAATAAATTTTACATAAAATTGTTCATCAGCATATAAAGGTATTGTTGCATTTGGATAAATACCAGATGCCATAATAGATTCAAACTGACTTTTATAAAATATTTCTTCGCCTGAATATTGGATTATGTCGTTATCCAAATATGCACCTCCTGTAAAAATAAACTTCAAACAACCTGTACCTTGTACTGGTTTTTCTGTGTTAATGTCAAGAAAACCATATCTTAAAATTGATGGGTTGTTTATATTTTTATAAGGAAAAAAAGCTCTTTGAAAACCATCTTTATCAGGATCTGAGTAAAAACCCCCAACTTCTGTCATTTTATAAACAGGATTTTGTTCAGGACTGCTGTAATGCCAGTTATCAAAGCCATCATTGATATTTCCAGTTTCTGAATCAAAGGATAAAAATATATTTTCTTCAGGTAATATAACGAAACATCCAAGATCATCAACTAACATGCCTGATGGAGTATTTGGGCATTGATCTTCAGAATCAATAATTCCATCATTATCAGAATCTGATTCAGTATTATTTTGAGAATTTCCTGATTGAAATGGGCCTAAATCCCAGCTTGATAAAGAATCACGTGAATTTTGAAAAGTATCTATTGGTGTGTCTGTAACTGATGGCATCCAGTTTGGATATGCATCTAAAGTAAAGGGGTTTATTCCCTTTGTTTTTATCAATGACTGTTGTTTCAATGTAAAGCATTTCTTTATTTTATCAATATCTTTTAATGAAACATTTTCAGAAATTAAAGGGTCAGGTAAATTAACATGATAAGGTGCCATAGATGGATAAATACTATTTGTTTCATCAGTGTATGATATTTCTGTTGCTTTAATGTTATCATAATACAAATTATAGTCTTTAAAAAATGGATCAGGAATACCATCGTTTCTGTTTCTGAACATGCTGGCTTTTATATTATCTCTTTGGGGCTGATTATTTTGAAAAATATTATTAAAAAGATTAACTTTACCAACATTATAAACATGATCCATAAACATAATTGCAGATCGAACTAAAGGGCCGCTGTTATTATAAAACAAATTATTATAAACCCATATATCATCTGAATCGATAATTTCAAGTGGAGCATCGCCGCGGACAAACATAAATATATTATTTCTAACAACTGTATGGCTGTTTACACAAGTTAAGCCTTCCAGAGCTTCATTTTCATGTGTACCAATTCCAACAGCGCCAGGGCCATATCCAGCGCCTTTTGAATCATCGATTCCTGCTGATGGGCCAAATATATTATTTTCAATCAGCATATTTTCAACATCAATTTTCCCATATAAGAGCCAGTGCCCGCCTTTATCAGTATGAAATAACCAGCTGTTTCGTATAATAATATTTCTTACAGGAGGTCTGCCGTCTCTTCTGGGCATACTTCCGAAAATATCAATATTTTCTTGAAAAGGAGCTGCTTTTTCTGCTGGCCGGTGTGCTGGATTATATACAACTAAATGATCAAATAGTAAATTTTCAACATAACCAGATACCTTTATACAATCACCATCAAAAGGGGCATCATGAATAAGGCAATTAGTTATTGCAATATTTGACGCATGATAAATACGAATTATACCAGACTGCCTTCCTGCTGAATCATCATCATGATTGCCATATATATCAAAGCCTGAAATTTCTGCATTAATCACAGGATTATTTTCTTCTCCAAGAAAAAATATTCCATTATATGCTTCAGTATGGATTTTGGTTTTTTCAGAACCTTCAATTCCTAATAACCTTGTATTATTTTTCATATAAATTCGATTTTCAACATAGGTTCCAGGATGAACATAAATTGTTTGTTTTGATTCACCAGTTAACTTTGATAAAGCATGTTGAATACTTCGACAAGGTCCATCCTCTGTGCCGCAAGATTCAGAGTCAATTCCTGTTTGAGAAACATATAATCCATTATCAGGCCATTTTGTATTAGGCCATTGTCTTTGAACCAAAATATCAGGGATTCCCTGTTCAAATGCGCCAATATCAATTGTATCTCCAATTATTATTCTATCATAAAATTCTAGATCGCGTTTATATTGATATACAGGCTCGAAATTTTCGGGGATAGATTCATTTGATGCAGAATCTATACATTTTGACTCAGAATTTAAATTGTAATTATCAAGAGATAAATTAACAAAATTTGGGGAATCAGAAACAATAGAATTGTTTAATAAAGCTATGTTAGTGATTGAATCTGATATCCAGTTATTTGTTCCGCTTATATTTTCAAATCCTGAAAACAGCTCATATGTAACAGGAGCAGCTAAATAAAAAATATTATTATTTGCAATTATATTGGCTTTATCTTTGGTAATTTTAAAAATTCTTCTAGCACCCCATGTTTTGGTATCTTTGACAATGCATGTATTATTGTAAAAGTACAATGTTCCCATTCTATTAGTATCTGGCTGATCTCCGCCAAAATGAATCATAACAGAATTATCTGATTGATCTGGTTTTACAATTATGTTGCCATATACATAGGCATCATATGACATTATTTCAGATACTTCATAATCCTCAACTAAATCTAATTGTGCATTTCTGCCTCCTTCAATCCAGTTATATCTAAAAATAAATTTTTCTGCTCTTGATTTTACCTGCTGTCCCTGACTTAATAATTCGCCAATGCGGCAATATTGGACAGTTATTGTATTTCCATTTCTTCCAGAAAGATACATATTGTGAATATACGAATTTTCCCAAGAGCAGACACCATTTTGGTATATATGACAGGATTCAATTAATACATTATGGGTGTCCTTTCCAGTTTGAATTCCATTGCCATTATCGTGAATACTGCAATTTCTAATAACTATATTACTCCCATTTTCAACTCTGACCGCACTGGCATTGTCATTATATGCCTGGGCATTTCCACTGGAATTTATAAAAGAATTTGTATTATTAGCATTGCGAATTTCAAAACCATCAATAATAATGTAACTTGCGTTTTGTTCAGCCTGTCCTATTTTTATAATCTGTCTTTCATCATTAGTTGTTGCAGAATTTGATGTTTTGACAGCGTTTTTTCCATCTAATATGGGTTTGCTGCCTGATTTATCACAAATACCAATAATCTTTACAGGCTGATCAATTGTACCACTAGCAAAAATATCAATTTTTTCAAAATATGGATTTTCTCTATAATGCACATGAATTTCATCACCAGCTGATAAATCATGAATAGGGCAGTCGATTATACGTTCATAAGGCCATCCTGGTCCTACATTAAATATTCTTACATTATCAGGTACAGGGCATCCAACAGAATCTACTTTTTGATCAATTGGAGTGTATGGACATTTATCATCAGGATCATTTACGCCGTCATTATCATTATCTGGACATCCATTAGAATCAACATTAATATTTAATGGTGTATCAGGGCATAGATCATCTAAATCTATAACTCCATCATTGTCTGAATCTGGACATCCATTTTCATCAGTAGTTGTATTTTCTGGTGTATCAGGGCATAGATCATTTAAATCAATAACTCCATCGTTATCGCTGTCAGGGCATCCATTTATATCAACATATGAATTATCTGGAGTTTCTGGACATAAATCAAATTCATCAATAACACCATCATTGTCTGAATCAATGGCTGGACATCCTTTTGAATTGACATTTGTTCCTGATGGTGTTTCAGGGCATTGATCAATCTCATCAGGAATACCATCATTATCTTCATCAGCAAGATATAGTCCATATTCAAAAGCACCAATATCGATAAATCCATTAATTGCTTTTCTGGTTTCAAATTCCAAAAACATAACTATTTGAACATCTAATGGATATGTATTGATTAATGCATTTCTAACACCTTTATCAATACATTGAGAATCATTGGTTAAATGAAAGTCATATTCTTGCAAATTAACAAATCCTGGTGTTTCACCAAATAGACTATTAATTAATAATTCATTATCGTCTTTAATTTGTTGTGAAATCCAATTGTTTTCTCCTGAAAGCTTTGTTGAACCTTCAATAATTTGATATGATGTTGAGCTGTTCATATAAAAAATATTGTTATAAGCTTTAATTTCAGGTCTTTCACCTGTAACATTAAAAATTCTTCTTGTTCCCCATGTTTTTGTATCATTAACAATACATGTATTATTAAAAAAGAAAAGAGTACCTCTTCTATTTGTGTCTGGCTGATCACCGCCAAAATGAATCATTGAAGAATTTTCTGCTGGATCAGGTTTAATAATTACATTACCATAAACATATGCATCTGATTCAACAGTTTCCATATTTGCAGCATCCTCAACAAGATCAAGTTGAGAGTTTCTACCGCCTTCAACCCAGTTATATCTGAATATAATATTATGCGCTCTTGATTTAACCTGTTGGCCGTTACTGAGAAGATTACCAATTTTGCAATATTGAACAGTAATTTCGCTGTTGTTTTCACCAGATAAGTATAAATTATGAATATATGAGTTCATCCATGAGCAAACGCCATTATTATTAATATTACAATGTTCAATAAGTAGTATCATTTGGTTATCAGTTGCTCCTGTCTGGATTCCATTACCATTGCTGTAAATATTGCAGTTTCGTATAATAATGTGTTTGCCATATTCAACACGAATTCCACAGGCATTTTCTAAATACTGTTTTTCATTTTCTTTTGTATCAATAAATTTATTTGTATTATTAGCATTTCTTAGTTCAAATCCTTCAACTATAATATAATCAGATAATTTATCATTTGCCTGTCCAATTTTAATAATCTGGCGGTCTTCATTCCAAATGCTGATATCTTTTTGACTTGAGGCATTTGTGCCGTCTAATACAGGCATATTTCCATATTCATCAGCTATACCTTTTAAAATAATTGGCGTTTCCTCTGAACCTTCACCATGAAGTAAAAATTTTTCATAATATGGTTCTGGTTTATAATATACATGAATCTGATCACCTGCTTTTAAATCGTAGGTTGGACAGTCAATAATTCCTGTATATTTTTTATCAGGGCCTACTTCATAAATTTTGGGTTTATTTTCTTCAGGACAACCATCAGTATCTACAATAACACCCTCTGGCGTATCAGGGCATTGATCAATATCATCTGCAACTCCATCATTATCAGAATCTAAATCAGGCTCTTCCTGATCAGATATGTTACAACCAATTGCATTTACACTGGCTTGTTGCGGAGAATTTGGGCATGCATCATATAAGTCAAAAACACCATCATTGTCAGAATCTTTTTGTAAACATCCAATAATATTTACTGTAGAATTTAATGGTGTATCAGGACATTCATCAAATCCATCAATAATGCCATCATTATCTTGATCAATGAAACCAAACTGATAACGTCTGGGAACAATATCATAGTTAGGGTATCCAGAGCCGGCATAATCCGGAATAACAGATCTTGCCATATATTGATCCCATGCTGAGTGTGCTCTATTTGTATTAATATCTACAGCAGAAGCAAGTGCTGGCTGAAGCATTGCCGGTTGAGATGATGCCCAGGGTTTACCAATTAATTCACCAATTTTTCCATAAGTTATATCTCCATTATTTTTGAGATAATCTGCAAGTTCATGAGAATTACATTGAAATCCACCATCATCAAGTAAAGCAAAACTTTTGCTATTTTCATAGACTTCTTTTATAGTGCTATAACGAGTACCAGTGGCTGTGTCAGATATTTGAAGATTTGGATTTGTGGCAAATATCCAACAAAAATCATCTCCACCAGTCATTCGTAGAACCGAAAAGTTTGTTTTCCATTCAAGTATGGGATAAATTGAAGTAAATCCTAAATCTGATATATAGCCAAGAGCCCATGTAAAATAGTCATCTTTTTGGACAATGCTTTTTGTATTATTTAGTGTAGCTATACCTAAAGGATTATAATTTTCATTTAAAAATGTTTGATGATAATAATTGATATTTTCAAAAAGTTTGTTTTTAAAGTACAATTGTAAAGGATGATCTTCAGGGGTAATATAGGCAGCCTGCCCAATTGTTCGTATAGAAAAAGCCATATCTCCAAGATCGCCTTTGATAATTCCTTTTGAAAATTCTCTTTCTGATGGAATGTCATGTAACATACAAAAATTTGCCCAAAAATGAAGTTCTTCAAGAAAATAATAATCACCTGTTACAAGATAGGGAATAAATGTGTATGCTGGTTTACGAGCAGGATCAATTAGATGAGGTGTATCACAAAAAGAACCATCAGAACATTTTACAGGTGCTTCAGATAAAGCTGTTTCAGGATTAATATTATCTTTCCAATGTGTTGTACAATAGGGATAATCATTTATGGATACAGGCAGCATTGTTTTAGAATCTCTAAAATGCAATGGAAAACTTCCGGCAAGTTCTGCATTTCCAATAATTGCCTGTTTAACACGATTATCCATGCTTAATAAATATTGGCCTGTCCATTTTAATACAGGCCACATTTCGTAACCATATGAATAGTTATTAATAAACCCAGAAGACATTGGGGCATTATGATTAAGCCAATATGTATAAGTATTTTGCAGCTCAGATTCTGGAATATTTCCAATTAAATCTGGATCAAAATTTGGTATTGCCTTTGTTTGCATAAGATAGGTAATATCATGTTTTATATTAACTGGCTGCTGGTCAATAACTGTTGATGAACTTAAGTTTTGCCAGAATTTTTTTCTCCATCTGGCATGATGATAGTGTACAAAGTCAGATTTTTGATATACTGTTTGATTTTCTGTACTTATTGTTATGTCGCAGATTATATTTGAAGGGTTATCAACATAAGTCCAATTATTTTCAATTACCACTGAAGTCCTAACCCATGATGATTCAGAAAAAGCCCTTATATAAAAATAAGCAAATAAATGAGGATGAACTATATTATCTTTTGTTTTTAATTTAGCAGTTACATGCCATTCTTTAACTAATGAACCTGAAAGCCATGTTTTTACTTGATTATTTTGAAGGCATTCTTTTGCCTGTGCCATATATTCTATCCCATCAATAATGATAGAAAGTTTTGTGTCATATGTTGTTTGAAGCAATTCTGATAAATCTATGATTGATTGAGTTTCATTTGCTTTAGTATTTTTTACGATAAGATTAATGGTTTTACTTGAATTAACTGGAATATCCGGCATTATTATATTTATTACACCATGACGAAGTGAACCATCATTATGAAATGCTTTTCTATCTAATTGAACAGGAATTTGAGTTAGTTCATCTAAACTAACTGTAAGACTATGTTCAGGTTTAATATCTCCTTTCTTAAAAACATGCCCAAATGAAATAGGAATATCTGAAAGTACAGTATCAGATGTATTTGTTATAATTGTATTTACAATATGTTTTTCTAAAAAAGGATCAAAGGCTCCATCAATAATTTCAATTAATGGCTGCTGGCCCCACCACATAACTTTCATCCAGTTTGAAAATGGATATAAAGAAGCATTTTTTTGGACAAACTTGAAATTTCCAACTGACATAGTTAAATCATAATTAACAAAGAGCTGACCAGTTGCTGAAGTCCCTTGATTTTGAATACATGCATCTACACGAATTCGATCACATCCCTTATATGCAATAATTTCAAAACTTACATTTATAGGCTGTAAAATTCCAGAAATATCAATAAAAGAGCCTGATAATTTCCATTTCGAACATATTGGGCCTGAAAATATCATTTGTACAGAATTATTTGAAATAAATTTTTGTGTTGAAGCAAATATTGTTTTTCCATTTTGAACAAGATCAATTCTTGCATTAAAACCGCTGTCTATTACATTTTCCAAAGTAATATGCTTAACATTTAATGGTTTATCTAATGGCACTAATTCAAAGGTTTGTATTTCATTTGAATTTATTTGAGGTAAAATAAAATTGATAACTGCATTTTTTACAGATCCATCATCATATAATTCAACATCACTCATTTGAACAGGAATTTCATTTTCATAACTCCTTAGTCTGTTATTACCAGTATATGCGTATAACGTCTTTTCAGCAGGCACTTTCCCCTTTTCAAAAGAATATCCTATTGAAACAGGAACTTGAGTTTGAGTGTTTCCAGAACTTTCCTGAATTGAAAAAATACCGGCTTTATAAATGTTTGATTTATTTAATCCAGAAAGAATTTGAAGTATTTCAAGAACATTTATTAAATTAATGTTTTCAATAAGGCTGGAATCGTCTGATTTTACATTTAAATTATTGGAATTAGATAAAATTTTTAATGCTAATATGGCATCATTAAGTTCGATTTTTGAATTATGGTTTAAATCAATGCTGTCTTGTGTAAAAAAAAATTCGGCTTTTGCTTGAAAGGGTTTAAAAATAATAAAAGAAAAGAAGGTAAATAAAATTAAATAATAACAAGAATTTATGATATTTAATTTTTGAGAATAATGATTTTGATTAAATTGCATTGTATAATTCCTTTCATTTATTGATGATTGATGTTTTTGGATTATAAAATTGGATATAAGAATTTATATCGACATATAAAAAAAATCCTATAATTTCAATATATAAATATTGATAAACAAATCTTATAAAAAGCTTAATGTTTTTGTTTGTTATACTAATGTAAATGGCTTGAAAATTGCGATATTTTCTTGGAATGTTTTTTGAGTTGAAGTATTGGATTTTTGGAATTAGTGGACACAGTGGACGTAGTGGACGCAGTGGACAAAGTGGACTCAGTGGACAAAGTGGACAAAGTGGACAAAGTGGATTGAAAAAAAATTTTAGCCCACTGAGTCCACTTTGTCCACTGAGTCCACTTTGTCCACTGAGTCCACTTTGTCCACTGCGTCCTCTAATTTTATTAATTTGATAGAATATTATTCAATCTTGACTTTTTCAATCATAATGATAAAAATTTTTTCATAATAAAAAAATTATTTTTAACCTGTATTTTTCAAAATTAGTTACCATAATTATAATATTTTGTTTTTATAATATAAATTTCTTATAATTAATTCTACTTTGGTAAACTGAAAAATAATGTATTGTTTTATATTGAAAAGTAAAAAAAGTATCATCTTTAATTTTCAGGGTGACTCAGCGCTGAAAGCGCGAATTTATACAGCCCAGGGCGAAGCCCTGGGCTGTATAAAGCCATGATCTTAGCCCTGAAAGGGCGAATTAAAATATGAATTAATTATTAATTCGCCCTTTCAGGGCTAAGGTCATCATAGATCATTACCCAGGGCTTCGCCCTGGGCTATAATAATTCGCACCTTCGGTGCTTAAGTTTGTCTATTTGTATCAATCTACTACAAAATTTAAAGAAGATACATTTATAACTTAATATATTTTATATTTCAGAATTTTAAATATTAGTCTGCCAAAGTAGAATTAACTAAAGACTTGAATTTGTAGTTAATACATAAGAAAAAAACAAATTTTCATCCTTAAATTAATAGCTTAGATGACTGATATTATTTAATAACATTTAATCATAGGAGAAAAAATGAAAAAACAGCAAGTAAAAGATATAATGGTTCCTATAACAGAATATGCAACAGTGTCAGCAGATGCAAACTTACATGATGCTGTTTTAGCACTTGAAAAAGCACAACAAGAATTTAATAGAAACAATTATACACATAGAGCTATTTTGGTTTATGATAATAATAATAAAATTGTAGGCAAAGTTAGCCAGATGGATATAATAAGAGCATTAGAGCCAAAATATTTAGAAATGCAAGATCATGCAGGAATGTCTCGCTATGGATTTAGTAAAAAATTTATAAATTCATTAATACATAAATACAAACTATGGAACAACAGTATATCAGATATATGTTATAAAGCTTCAGAATTATTAGTTTCAGATATAATGTACACTCCATCTGATAAAGAAATTGTTGATATAAATGCCTCTTTTGAAGAAGCTATCCACATGCTTGTTATGGGGCATCATCAATCATTATTAGTAACAGATGGTGAAGATATCGTTGGAATTTTACGATTAACAGATGTTTTTTCTGTTATTATTCAAGTAATTAAAAAATAATGTATTTTCTCCATATTTCAGGTTCGAATTAACTATTTAAAATTTTTAGGTAATATTTTATGCATGGGGCTTTAGACATGCTTTAGTCCCAGGTTGATAAAAAATAAATAATTCTTAAGCCCCGAAGTTATTCAGGGGAATAACTTCGGGGCTTAAGACAATTATCATAGATACTTTATCTATTTGCCAAAATAATCAATTATTTAAAAAATCACCTTTTATCATTTATCAAATGCAAAGATAATAATGTTTCACATGCTTTTTCAAAATTTGCATTATCTATTTGTCTGTTAATTGCAAGGCAGGCAATTGATAGTTGTTTTTCTTCTAAATAAGCAAAAGCGCTATCTTTATATTCTAATATTTTAACCATGTCTCTATTATTAAGGGCATTGTAAAATAAATTAATAATATTTTTTTCTTGATCTGAATTGTTATTTTCACTCTTTTTATTAAAATCATCATTATTTTGCTTTAATTCATTATTTATATTCTTACCAATTTTTTCATTATTATCTTGATTTAATTCATTGTTATGATTCAATTCATTATTATCTTGATTTAACTCATTATTTATATCCTCGTCATTTTTTTCTATTTGTATTCCATCAATATTAGAAATTTGAGTCATTGTTAATTTTAATATATTTTCAAATTCAGAAAAAAGTTTTTCTATATCTTTTCCTTTATCATTTTTAAGCTTTTGCTCAAAGGTTTTTAGAAAATCATAAAGTTTATTTGCTGAGATATTTCCTGATGCACCTTTAAAAGTATGAATTTCCTTTATAGCTGATTCAATTTGATTATTTGAAATGTATTCTTTTATTAACTGACCATAATTATTATAAGTAATATAATAATATTGTAATATTTCAATATATACAGACCTATCTCCATTTAGTCTTGCAATACCTTCTTCAATATCTATTAAAAGTTCGTCTTTTTGTTTTAATTCTTTCTTATTTTTATCATCTATTAAAATATTACTATTTTGTTTTAATTCACTTTCACTAATCTGTTTTAATTCACTATCATTATTTTGTTTTAATTCACTGTCAAAATTTTGTTTTAATTCACTGTCATTATTTTTATTTTGAATATTTGCATGTTTATTATTTAAATCAATTTCAATATCTTTTTTGGACTGCTTACTATATTTTTTGATAATACTAAATAACTGATCCCTATTAATAGGTTTTGTAATATAATCGTTCATGCCTGCATTTATGCAAATTTCTCGATCTCCTTTCATAGCATGTGCAGTCATTGCAATAACAGGAAGTTCATTTAATTGTTCATTTCTGCGAATAATTCTTGTTGCTTCAAGACCATCCATTTCAGGCATCTGAACATCCATAAGCACAAGATCATAATTTCTTTTGTTTACAGCATGAATTGCCTCTTTACCATTATTTGCAATATCAACTTTAATTCCAACACCCTGTAATATTTCAAGAGCAACTCTTTGGTTGAAAAAATTATCTTCTGCAAGAAGAATATGCAAATTATTAAACAGAATTTTATTATCTTCTCTTTTTTCTAAAATAGATACTTTATTAATTGTTTTTGAAGTTCCAAGAGCTTCCATTACAGTATCAAATAAATTTGATTTCTTTACAGGTTTTATTAAATAAGTTTCTATAAAATCAGGCATTGATTTATATAATTTTTTTTCCAGTCTGAGATCTCCCATAATAATTATTGGTATATTTTTTCCATAAGGGCTCTGCTTAATTTTTTCAGCAGTATCAATTCCATCAATGCCGGGCATTATCCAATCTAACATTAATAAATCGTAGGGTTTATCATTATTTTTATGTTGGTTTATGAGATATAAAGCTTCCTTTCCTGATGAAGCTAAACTTACCTTGAATGAAAATGACTCCAAAATTTGTCCAATTACAGTCAGGCTTGATTCATTATCATCAACAACTAAAACCTTAAGACCTTGCAAATCTTCAGCTATATCAAATTTTGTTTTTTCTTTTTCAATTTTTTTACCAAAAATTACAGTAAAAGAAAAAATACTTCCAATACCTTGTTCACTTTCAACTGCAATTTGTCCCCCCATGATTTCAACTAAAAGCTTGCAAATTGTAAGTCCCAGACCAGTCCCTCCATATTTTCTTGTTGTTGATCCATCTGCTTGAGTAAAAGAAGTAAATAATCTACCAAGAGCCTCTTTTGAAACGCCAATTCCAGTATCTCTTACTGAAAATGCAATCCTGCAGTCATTATCATTATTATCAATACATATTATTTGAAGTAAAATTTCTCCTTGTTCAGTAAATTTGACTGAATTTGATAAAAGATTTACAATTATTTGTCTGAGTCTCGTTGGATCGCCTGTTAATGACAAAGGAACATTTTCATGAATAGAAACAATCATTTCAATGGCTTTTTCGCTGATTTTTTCTTTAAACATATCAGATATACTATTTATAAGTTCATCTAATTGAAATTCAATATTTTCAATATCCAATTTTCCTGCTTCTATTTTAGAAAAATCTAAAATATCATTAATTAAACCTAATAAAGAATGAGCTGAATTATTAATTATCTCCTGATATTCTCGTTGTTTTTTTTCTAAACTTGTTGAAAGCATAAGTTCAGACATTCCAATTATAGCATTCATAGGAGTTCTAATTTCATGACTCATATTTGCAAGAAACTCGCTTTTTGTACGCGCTGCAATTTCTGCATCATTTTTTGCCAGTCTTAAGTCTTTTTCATGCTTACCAAGTATATTGATAGTAAAAAAAGCAATTAGAATAGATACAATCAAACATCCAATACATATTAAAATAAGAATAGAAACACCAGCTGATTTTGATACTTTCATATCTTTTTGAAGCTTAAAAACATGACTTTCATTTTCAGCTACTATTATATCAATTTCTCGGGTTAGTATTGTTGCAATTTCCCTGTTTTTTGTCAAAATTCTATGAATATTATCATTTACATTAATTTCATTTTCTCGAATTATAAATATAGATTCTTCACCTTCTCCAAACGAAATAAGGCGTTTAATAATACTATTAACATTTTGAGCTAAAATGGGATTTCTTTCAGCAAGCTGACTTTTTGAAAATACTTCAACAGCATAATTAAAAGTCTGTTGAGATTGATGGAATTTGTTTTTTAACTCACTGACTTCATTTATTGAATTAACATCAATTGTTATGTTTAATAAGCTTATAAGAACATTACCTTCAGCTTTAATATCAAGAGCATATCCAATATCTTTAACAGAACCTTCCATTAAATTTGAAATACTGGATTTAACGTTTTTTATGCACGACTTAATAGATTCATTAAAGTCATTTTTTTTTATTACAATTAATTCATCAATTGATGAAGTTGTTTTATCTAAATTATAATAAAAATTTAATAGAGTATTATTATCATAAAATTTCTTTTGTTTAATTTTATTTAAAATATTGAATAAATCTTTTGTTTTAGAAATTTCAGTATCTTTTATATTTAATATAATTAAATCACATAAACTATTTATATGATTTTCAATATAATTTATTAATATTGTTTTATCTAAATTGCCTTTTTTTTCAAACTCAGAGTCAAGTCTATTTATCGGGTAATTCTTAATTGAAATTTTTTTTTCATTTTTTAATGTATTAATATTATAAAGATTAATTATTAAATAATTAATTTTATTTTTTATATCAATAAGATTATTAATATATTCAATTTTTTTATAACCGATATTTTTTAATTCATTGGATATTTTACGTGCAGTTCTTTTTGAAAAGAGGTTTGCAAGAGAATTAACACCATATATCACAGGGCTTATTGTATCAACAAGCTCTCCTTGTGCTTCTTTTAATGATTCAACAATGCTTTTAATTTTTTTCTTTAGTTTAAGCCTGACTGCTGTTTCTTTTTTAAGATCATTAAGACACTTTCTGATAGCATTACTATATTGGCTTATTTTAGAGAGTCTTTCAATTTTTTCTCTTTGACGAAGCAAATTAATATTGCTGTTTATTTCGTCCACGAGTTTATCAAGCATTTGTGAAGTTTGTTCCAGCTGGTTATCATTTTCAGAAGTAGCCATAACAGGCGACATTGCTGCTAATAAAGCACAACGTTCGGATAAACGCATTGCTGACAGCATTTCAGGGATTGATTTACTTGCTGTGCTATCAACAAACTGTCCAAATTTATTAAAAGAGTATATTGCAAAACTAGTTGAAAAAAGCACAAGAAAAGCAATAGCTAAAAAAGCTGTATAAAGCTTTACATTAAAATTTGATAATTTATTTAAAAAAATCATTTTGCAATTAAGAAAGCAATGAATAGTTTTATTTGTCTGGTTATTTATTTCTAATGAATAAGCTTTAGCCAAGGCAACTTGAAAATGTTATAACCCCAAATGTATTATATCTGGGGTTTTGTTATAAGCCCAAATGTATTATATCTGGGATTTTATTCTATGAACTTGCAAGATTAAGTTTATAACATGTTATTCTTACGCAAAATCTTTTCAGCATTGCTTTTATCAATAGTCATTGTAGGAAGGGTTACTCGTTTTTTTATTTTACTGCCTTTAAGATAATTTATAGCCTGCCGTACTCCTTCATCTCCTGGAGTTTTATATAAGAATGTAGCAGTTAAAATGCCATTATAAACCCATTTTACACCCTCAGCAGGAATGCCGTCAATACCTAAAAAAGCAAGCTTTTTTTCTATTCCCATATCTTTTGCAGCAAGATATGCTCCATAAGCCATAGGATCGTTGTGAGCGTAT
>Ga0272440_1001230_pt1 | contig 21316 bp, 23 predicted proteins | sample SSMMMBAug17_FD_192440 | JGI IMG/M metagenome (GOLD analysis project Ga0272440, IMG submission 192440) | Marine sediment archaeal communities from Little Sippewissett salt marsh, Falmouth, MA, United States - SSM-MMB-Aug17 | ecosystem: Environmental > Aquatic > Marine > Wetlands > Sediment ...
AAAGGGCGACACATATAAGAACAATAATTAATGGTAGCTCATTTATGTAACGCCCTTACAGGGCTTAAGAAATTTTTTTAAATTTCCCCAGGGCGTTGCCCTGGGCTGGTATGTAACGCCCTTTCAGCGCTAAGAAAATGCCCCCTTTTTTGAAATGCGCCCACCCCAATGACCCTTTAAGGGACATATTCACATTCACTGAATACTACACCATTAAATTTTAATAATTGTACAGCACTTCAAACATAATAGGGGACATAATCACATTAATTGAACATCTATACCATTAAATTTTAATAATTATATATATTTTCAAACTTAATATAAAAATCTTGTTAATTCATTTTTTATAATAAAGGGACAGAGTCACTAAATGATTAATCTATTTTTCATTATAAAGGGACATAATCACTAAATAAGAAAGGATGTAAATTATAATTTAATTTTTATTAGACATATTCACAATCATTCTTATTCTTATTATATATATATGTGACATATTCACTTTTATTAAATATCAAATCATTTATTTAGTGTTTTTCATAAATACAAAAAGAAATAATAAAAATATTCAAATCCAACACTAAAGTTATGAACATATTAAATTCAAATTATAGCAGTATATTAAATGATTTATAAACTTATCAACAAATCAACAGGGCTTATTAAAAATATTATATTTTTAAATAAATTATTAATAGAGGAAAGATTTTCAGAAAATGATTGTATAAATTTTATATTGTCAGGCAGAAATGGGTATGTTAAACACCATACTTTTATATAATCAAAACATAAAAAAAACGATGAAGTATGAAAATATATATAAAATTAATTTACATGGGTATACAGTTGATCAGGCATTAAAACAGTTTATCGCAATGTATAATTTATGCGTACAAAAAACAAAAACTATTGAAATATGTATTATTCATGGATATGGTTCAACCGGTGAAGGTGGAAAAATACGTTCATCACTTAGAAAATATTTATCTCAACAAACAGATAAACTTCAATGGACATGTGGTGAACAAATAAGCGGTAATGCGGGTGTTACGTATGTAAAACCAAAACATACTTTACCCGAACCACATGTAAATCTGGCTCACGAAATATATCATTTTTGTTTGACACCAAAAACAAAGAAAAAAATTGCAGGTAATTTTCGACAATATGGAGATCAATGTACATTAAAAGCGCTCAAATTTCTTGAAAAAAACAATCAATTGAAGATCGTATGGAAAGGTAAACATAAATGTTATCAACAAAAATAAAGGATATTTTGAATGAATGAAAATAACTATTTAAAATCGACTTCATTTATTGAGTCAGATCATAAAGATGTCATTGACTTTGCAAACAGTTTTATTGAATATGCAACTGATCCTCAATCAAAAGCAGTTAAACTTTTTTATGCAGTCAGAGATGAAATTGCTTATGATCCCTATACGTTCAATTTAAAGCCAGAAAAACTCAAAGCAAGCCATGTTCTAAAAAAGAAAAAAGGCTTTTGTGTTCCAAAAGCAATATTGATGACATCAGTAATTCGCGCTGTTGGTATACCTGCACGACTGGGATTTGCTAATTTAATCAATCATATCATGGGAGATGATTTAAAAAAAATTCTTGAAAGCAATGTTCTTGCCTTTCATGGATATACAGAAATCTATCTCAATAACAAATGGTTACGTGTTACACCGACTTTTAATATTGAATTATGCAAACTATTGAACGTACCGCCAGTAGAATTTGATGGTGAATCTCATGCTATTTTTTCTTCAACCGATAACAATGGCAATCACTTTATGGAATATATAAAATATCATGGAACATTTGATGATGTTCCTTTAACTACAATTATTGAATCAATGAAGATTCATTATCCGATGCTTATGAAGCATGACGAACTTTTACCTTAATACTTGATGTTCAAGTTTTTTCGCAAAATGACAGTATAGATCGTTCCTTGACTCTGTGTGGGAATGTCTTATAGGTGGCTCTGCCACTTATTCAATGCATAAGCGGCAAAGCCGCCCAAACTAAGTTCCCAGGCAGTGCCAGGGAACGAACAGTAAAATTTTTTCAAAAGACAAGACAAAAAAACTTGAACATTGACTCATAGGATTAATAATAAAATAACAGGGGGAATTCATGGCAGAAACAATAGATGAAATTACAATTAAATATGAAGAAGATGATCAATTAATTGTTGATGAACTTGATAAAGAGATCTTGACAAGAGGGGCATGGACGACAATTATTTTTAAATATCGTCAATGGGATAATAAACGAGATGACTTTGGTCCTAATAAATTTACCATTCGACGTTACCGAAAAATGAAAGGTGAATATAAACAACAATCAAAATTTAATATTTCGAACAAGGAACAGGCTGAAAAAATTGTGTCAGCATTAAATCGATGGATTTAGTTTGATTGATCATTATGGTATTTATAATATTCATAAACTTTTAATTATTTATATTAATAAAAATAAATTTTAAAAAGAATGATATGCAAAAACGATTTTGTCATTATTGTGGAAAAACGCTCATTCGGTGTTATGTTGAAGGGCGAGAACGCTTTTACTGTGAAAGTTGTCAAACACCAATTTATGAAAATCCTGTACCTGCAAATGCAGTTGTTCTGGTTGATGAAAAAAATCGTTTGTTATTGGTTAAGCGATCAGTGCCACCAAAAATGGGTTCATGGTGTTTGCCAGGTGGATTTATGGAGCTTTACGAAAAACCAGAAGCAGCAGCTTTACGTGAACTGAAAGAAGAAACAGGTATTTGTGGTAGAATTGATCGCTTGTTGGGATTGACCACGCATGACAGTCCACGTTATCAAACAATATTGATGATCGGATATCTGGTTAAGGTATATGAAGGAAATTTAAACGCCGGTGATGATGCATCTGATGTAAAATTTTTTGATTTCAGTCATCTTCCGGAAATTGCTTTTGATAGTCATATTCAATTTATTCAAATGTATTTAACAAAGAATAAATGAAATATATTATTTAAGAAAAGATAGGGTTATGCCTGTATTTGAATATTCAGCCTTTGATCAAAAAGGAAAAAACCGGTCGGGTATCATTGATGCAGATAGTGCTTCTGATGCGCGACAAAAATTAAAAACCAAACATTTGTATCCAACATCATTGAAAGAAGCGCCGGATCACATGAAAACCACAGGTGCTAGTGGATCAAAAGGCTTTAATATTAATGTTCAGAGCTTTTTCAAGCGTGTAAAAACATCAGAAGTGACAATCATGACCCGACAGTTGTCAACACTTGTTGGGGCAGGACTTCCTTTGGTGACAGCACTATCATCCTTACTACCCCAGACTCCAAATCCAGCATTCAAGCAAACATTGGCACAAATTAAAGATTCCATTGTCGAGGGAAACAGCTTTGCCAAAGCATTGGAACAATATCCGAAAATTTTTTCAGAATTATTTATCAATATGGTGCGGGCAGGTGAGGCATCAGGTGCTATTGAAATTGTTCTTGATCGTTTGGCTGATCTTTCAGAAAAACAACAGGAATTAAGAGGTCGTATTCGATCAGCATTGGCCTATCCTATATTTATGTTATTTTTGGGCTGTGCTGTATTGTTTGTGCTCATGGCGTATATTGTGCCCAATATTACTTCAATTTTTGATGACATGGGACAGACTTTACCTGGTCCAACACTTTTTTTGATTGCATTGAGTAGTTTTATTGAAAAGTTTTGGTGGGTTATTTTATTATTTTTTGCATTGATCATTGTTATTCTGCGTCAGGCTGTAAAAACAGAAAAAGGAAAATATAAACGCGATCGCTTATTATTAAAGTTCCCATTAACTGGTACATTGGCTCAGAAATTGGCTGTTGCACGTTTTGGGAGAACTTTGGGCTCACTTATTGAAAATGGTGTTTTGTTGATACCTGCTTTAGGTATTGTCAAAAATGTGGTGGGGAATGTTTTAATTGCAGATTTAATTGATGAAGCTGTTGAAGATATCGGTAAAGGAGAAGGCTTGGGTAATGCCCTTTCCAAAAGTGATATTTTTCCACCAATTTCCATTCAAATGATTCAAGTTGGCGAGCAAAGTGGAGAATTGGAAAAGATGTTAAATAAAATTGCAGATATTTATGAAACTGAGGTTGAATCATCTATTTTAGCCATGACATCAATGCTTGAACCTGTAATGATTCTAACGATGGGAATTTTAATGGGATTTGTTGTTATTTCAATTTTACTGCCAATCGTTGAAATGAATCAGCTTGTGAAATAATTTTATCGTATTGTCCAATTTTGGTTTTTCTTTGCGTACTTATTTTCATGATAGGGCAATATTAAGATACTAGGCGATTAATACTGTTAAATATTAACAGGATGAATGAAATTTTAAAGAGGTTAATATGGAGAAAAAAAACAAACGAAACGAAGCAGGATTTACTTTAATAGAGCTGATGGTTGTTATTGTCATTTTGGGAATACTGGCCGGTCTGGTTGTACCCCGAATCATGGATCGTCCGGAACAGGCACGAAAGCAAAAAGCTGAAGTTCAAATTGAAAGCCTGGAGACAGCCTGTAAGCTATATAAACTAGATACTGGTAGCTATCCATCATCTCTGGAAGCTCTGGTTTCAGGTAGTGGGCGAAAAGGAGGATATTTGGAAAAAGGTAAAGTTCCCCTTGATCCATGGGGAAATAATTTTCAATATTCAGCTGGTGGTGATGAAATCGAAATATGGACAAGTGCCAAAGATGGTTCAAGAATCAGCAATATGGGAAGTGATGGTGGTGGTTCTACTGAGGCTGGTGGACATATTTCATGGTAGTTACACGTTTTGTGTTATCAAAAGGGTATACCATTTTGGAATTAATTGTTGTCCTGGTTATTTTAGGTATATCGCTTCATTTTATTATGCCTTCGTTGAAAAAACCAGGAAGTATGAAGGCTGTTGCCCGGCGTGTTATTACGATGGCTGGGCATTTAAGAAGTATGGCGGTCAGATCCCAGGAACAACAAACTATGTCCTTTGATCCGAATGGCTTTACAGTGAGCATTTCTAAAAAAACTGAAACTGATATGCTTGATGAAGATGAGAATAAAAGCCAAAGTATTCCATTACCTGAAAATGTTACTTTAGAGGCATCATATCCGAATGGGGAGACTGGATCATCAGGAACAATTAATTTTTATCCTACAGGTTATGCCAGTCCGGTTGCCATTCATCTGACAAAAGATGAATATGATTATTTGACCCTTGTGATCGAACCCTTTTTATCAAAAGTTCGTATATATGAGGAATATTGGGAGTTTCCAGTGCGATGAGAAATCAAAAAGGCTTTACATTACTTGAAATGATGATTGCAATGAGTATTTTGACCATTGCTGTGGTCTCAATATTTAATCTTCAAGGTCAATCTGTCAAAATGATTACTTCGGTTCGGTTTTACACACAAGCTCCTTTATTAGCTCGTCTGGCATTGACTCGCTTTGAAGCCAAACTGGTTGCAGAAGATCCTGAACTGGAAAGTGATTATGGCACTTTCGGAGAAGATTTTCCCGGGTATGAATACAATATCGTTGCCAGTGAAATTGAGGAATGTGAAGGGGAAGAAGAGGAATATGAGTTTATTACCAAATATGTAAAAACTGTTGATGTTGAAGTCAGCTGGGAAGAGTTGGGTATTTCTTATTCATTGCATACTACCATATTTATTGATATGATATGATTGTTATATGATCGTCCATCTTTCATTTTTCTAATCACTTGATGTGTTGTAAGTGTAAGTCTGTGGTTGTCTTGTCAGAATTCGAAAAATTACAAATGGACGATCATACATTGAAGTCGGCTTAATCAAGAATTATATGTTGGCTTCATTTTTAGATATGTTCGGAGTATTAATTGAAACTTATAAACATGAAAATATTCCAGAAATTACAATGCTGTAATATCTTCATAAAAAATAAAACAGCCTTTACATTGATTGAAGTTCTAATCGCTATTTTTCTTTTTGGAATTGTGATGACCACAATTTTTGGTGCATATGTTCAGATTTTTTTTACTGTTCAAAGCACTGAAAATGATGCATTAATATATGAAATGGGCAAAAATGCAATGGATCGCATGATTATGGATTTAAGTTCCATTCATGTAACCAAACCGCCGATCTTTAAAAAACCTGATGCCCGACCTGAAGATGATGAACTTGATCCATATCAGTTCCTGGCTGAAAGTGATGGTGATTTTGCATCAATTAGATTTGTATCCCATGCCCATATCCCCATAGAAGGTTTTTCTCCAAAGGGGGGTGGGGTTGCACAAATTAAGTACTATGTTACTGAGGATGATCAGGATGAAGAAAATATGGTGATTCGCAGATGTGATGATATTGATTTGAAGGAAGGCTGTGATCGCTTTGATGATCCCATTATTTGTGAATATGTTGTCAATTTTAATTTATCCTTTGTGTATTATGAAAAAGAGGAGGAAATCGAAACCTTTGAGCAATGGGATTCTGATGATGAAGAATTAAAATATGCGACACCTAGAGCTGTTGAAATTACAATAAAATTGGCTGATCCAGATAAACCGACAGAAACGCCTTTGACTTTTAAAACAGGGGTCACATTGCCTTTGTATCGACTAAAAGATAAAAAGGTGATGTAAGTGATTGAAATTTTAAAAAATATAAATCGACTTATTATCGATAATCATGGCATTGCGCTTTTAATGGCATTGGGAAGTATTGCTTTAATGTTGGCCGCGGTCTTACAAGCCAATATTGATGCCAAATTTGCAATAGAGGCCACGGCTGTGACAAAAGAACGTCATGAGTTGACCTATGATGCAATGTCAGGTATTATTATTGCCCAGGCGATATTGATTAAGGATAAACAAGACAATCCAAAAGGCTTTGATGCTTCTTGTGAGGATTGGGGACGTCAGGACAAAATTAATGAAATTTTAAGATGTTTGCCACCTGGTGCAGGAAAACCGACACATTTGGTAATTTCTGATGAATTGGGAAAAATCCAGGTCAATGCTCTTGTGGATGCCAAAACTGGAAGAGTTAATCCGGCACAGGATCACTTATGGACCCGGGCAATTGATGATATTGTTTCTGCACCAACATATGAATCTGATTTTGATATCATCAATGAAACGCGAAGTATTATTGATTGTATTATTGATTGGATTGATTCTAATGATGAATTACATGGTATTAATTCTGTTGAATCTGATTATTATGAAGGTTTGGATATGCCTTATAAAGCCAGAAATAATTATTTTACCAATATCAATGAAATGCTTCTGGTGAAAGGTTTTTCAAAACAATTGTTCAATGCTGCCAATATTCCGAAATATGTAACTGTTTATGGCCAATCAACAGGTAATAATTCAGTGACATATTCCGGACAAATTAACGTGAATACTGCTGATATGGGTGTCTTACGATTATTGATCAAAGATGGATATGAAGATATTTTGATGGATGTGATTGAGTATCGGGATGAACGAAATGATGATGGTGGATGTTTCAATGATTTACAATCTGTGGGAGCTTATGAAAGACAATTTGGAAAAGTGTTTTATAGTGATATTATGACAACGCAAAGTCATTTGTTTCGTGTGGATTCCACCGCAACGATCAATAAAACAAAAAAGACTGTGACTGCAATTTTATTGCGTACACAAGATTCAAAAACAAAGCGATGGACATGCGAATTGGTTAGCTTTAAGGATACGCGTTAAACGTATTATAAATAAATAATATATCTCGAAGTTTATCGGGAAAAATATGGATAAAACTAAAAACAATGCCTGACAAAGTACTGGGTTTAGATATACAAAAAGAAACTGTTCATGCGGTTATAATCAAAGCCGGTTTTCGGAATCCGCAAATATTAGCGCATGCGAGCGTTTCTATGCAAGTTCCAGAGGATGATGATCAGGATGCCTGGTCACTTACGCTTGAAGAGCTTCAAAAAGATGTGAAAATTTCTGATACAATTCCGGTGGTGGCTTTTCCAGCTGAAAAAGTATCTTTTCGAAACATAACAGTACCCTTTAAAGATCCAAAAAAAATTCGACAGGTTTTACCATACGAACTAGAGCCGTTGATGATACATTCTTTGGATCAGGGTATTATTGATTTTCATGTAATCGAAAAAGGAGATCCCACCCAACTGATTGCCTGTATCGCTGATATGCAATCAATGTTATCCTTTTGGGAACAGGTGAAACAGCTTGATATTGAACCGGAGTTTATTCCTGTTGAAACTGTTTGTACTGCATTATGTTTACTTGAAGATACAAAATTACCGGATCAATTTGTTTTCATTGATTGCCAAAACACGCAATCAATTATAATATTTGTTGATAAACGAAACATTGCATTTATTCGACGACTTCAATATCCGGAATCATCTGATACTGTCAAATTATTGATTCGCTCCATATATCATACACGTGTTTATTATATGGAAAACTTGGATGAAACATTCAATCCAGAACATCTTGTTATTACTGGCGAACGTTTGGATGAAACAATACTTGAACAGTTATCCGATGAAACAGAAATGGACGTTCAGGAAGTGGATCTGGTCAATCGCCTGTCTGTAAAAATTGATAAGGAATCTTTGGAAAACTGGCAGTCACGTGTGATGGATAATGCACTGGCAATGGCATTGATTCAGAATAAGGGAAATAGCAGTTTTAATTTGCGACAGGGTCCTTTTGCAATCAAGCGGAGATGGCAGGAATATAAGAATGAAATTGTCAATTCAGTAATGTGGTGTATTATTCTTGCATTGGCATTTTGTTCGAGTATGTTTATTGACAACAATATTTTAGAAAGGCAAAATCAGTCTTTAACCAATCAAGTGAAAAGTATTTTTGCACAGGCTTTACCTGGTGTACCTATTTCTGATCCTGTCAAGCAAATGCAAGAGAAAATTGAAATTTTGAAATCATCATTTATGGTACCTGGAAACAATGAGCCTACCTTATCAGTGATTGATACCATGAATCTGATCAGTAAATTGATTGGTAAAGATATTGATGTTAGATTGACACGATTTGTCGCTGAAGGTACGAATATTCACATTTCAGGAAAAACTGATGCGTTTAATTCTGTGGATATTATCAAAAATAAACTGGAAAGCGCACAGCAAATTCAATCGGTGTCTGTAACATCATCCAAAAAAGAACGACGCGGTGATAAAATTCTTTTTAAATTAAAAGTGATATTATCGGAGGTTCAATAATGAAATTGGCAAGACGTGAAAAAATTCTTGTTTATATGACATTGATACTTATCATTGGTGTTGTGGTTGTGCAATTTGTCGTATTCCCTTTTTTGGAGCACAGAGATCGCTTAAAAGCCAATGTGCGTTATAAAACAAAAGCCTTAAAAGAATTGTACGCATTAAAGAATGAATTTGACATTGTTCAGCATAAGGCAAATGCTGCAAAAGCCAAAATGGCAAGACGTCAAAGAAATTTTAGTCTGTACTCTTTTTTGGAAAAAGTAGCATCTGAAGCAGGTTTGAAATCCCATGTGGAAAAAATGCAAGATAACTCTGCCAAAAAAGATAAAGATAGTCCTTATAAAGTGGCAAGTGTTGAAATGAAACTCAAGGACGTAACTTTAGAACAATTGTCACCATTTTTGTATAAAATTGAGAAATCCAAAATCAATCTGACCATTGGAAAAATTGTGATAACAGAGCAAAAAAAGAATGAAGGTTATATCAATGTATCATTAAAGGTAATGACCATTGAGACCTGAAAAAACAGGACAACAGTCCACTAACGCTTACCCAATACATTTTAGGGTAATATATCAGGAATGCATTTGAATGAAAAAATTTTTGGGATACGCACTTTTTGCCATATGTGTGACGATTTTTATGTTATATTATCATTTTCCGAAAGACATAGCTGTGCAGTTATTTAAATTAAAGGCACGAGAAATGGCACCACAATTATCAATTGGTTTGGAATCAATTGCGCCATCTTTTCCCCCTGGCATTCAAATAGAAGGTTTAACGATAGATAAAGAACAAATGCGCATCTGGGAAGCTGATACATTGTCTGTTCAGCCAGAATTTTTGTCGATATTTCGTCTAAAACCATCAGTTTTCTTTTATTGTAAGGGCTATAGTGGAGAAATGAAAGGTAATTTTGGATTGTCACAAATTCAAGCCATTCTGGAACAGAAACCCTTGCCGGTTCAGTTCAATATAAAATGGCGAAACGTTCAATTGAATAGAATTGATGCTTTAAAACAAATACCCTATGAACTGGAAGGTCTATTTTATGGTATTTTTTCATATGAAGGGATTTCAGGCGCATGGATGGATGGTTCCGGTACGTTGAAATTGATTATTGAAAATGGCAATGTTACACTGCAAAAGCCCATTTTACAGGCAATTAAAAGTATACAATTTAAACGATTTGATGCAGATTTTTCTTTTAATAACAAAATTATTCAATTGCTTCAAAGTAATATTGATGGCGATATTGAAGGAAGTCTGTCGGGGACTATTACATTGCATCCCATTTTTGAGCGAAGTCAAATCAGTATATCTGGAAAAATTAAACCATCACAGGATTACATCAATAAATCTAAATTGCCTATTAAAGCGTTTATTAAGCCCGACAAGCTCAAGAATGGCATTCCGATAACACTCACAGGAACGATTCAACGTCCTGTTTTCAATACTATGTGAGAAAGAATATTATGGCACTCATTAAGAAATTTTATCCACTGATTTATCTGGGATGTATTATGCTTTTTGTACATTTATGTGTGCAATCATTTTATCAGATCATTGGTACCTATGTTCCAAAATCATTTGATACAGGTATTGCTGCCAAACAATATGTTGCAACAACTCAACCCAAAAAAATTGAACATTTTTCAGATTATGAGCCCATTGCCAAAAGAAACTTATTTCAAACAAAAACAAAGGCTGAAATTAAAAAGGAAAATGCACCACCACCACCTGAACCAGTTAAAGAAGAACCGATAAAACCAACTGAATTAAAACTAAAACTTCTGGGCACTGTTGCAGGTGATGAAAAACATGCATATTCTGTTATACTGGATCAAAAAAAACGTCAGCAAAATTTATATCGGGTGGGCGATCCTATTCAAACTGCTATTGTGGATGAGATTCGTAGGGGAAGTGTTATTTTAAAAGTTGGTGATGGAAAAGAAATATTGACAATGGATGATGATCCTGGAATGGCTTTATCTGGTCATAGCGACCATCAGCCGAAAGTAGAGCCGTCCTCATCAGGTGATAAAATTATGCTGGCAAGAAGAGATTTGCAGCAGTCCATGAGAAATATCAATCAGCTTATGTCTCAAATTCGGATCAGACCTCATTTTAACAGAGGAAGACCTGATGGATTAAGTGTTAATAATATCAAGCGGAATTCAATATTCAGTAAAATGGGGCTTAGAAATGGCGATATTATTCAGGGGGTCAATGGAAAAAATATTAAAACTGTTGATGATGTCATGTCTTTATATCAACAACTGAATTCTGTGAGCGATATTGATCTTGAAATAAAGCGTAGGGGAAAGCCCATGACAATGCAATATCAAATTCGGTAATTGACATGTATACTACATATTATGGATTGAAAGAAAACCCGTTTAATTTAACCCCTGATCCCAGGTATTTGTTTTTAAGTCGAAGGCACCAGGAAGCCTTAAGTCATTTACGATATGGGATTAAAGAAAGAAAAGGCTTTATTCTGATCACTGGCAAAATTGGGACAGGTAAAACAACCTTGATCAGAGCATTGCTTGATGATTTGGATCGAAATATCAAAACAGCATTGATTTTTAATGCATATATTTCAGATCAAGAGATTTTGCATGCAATTAATCATGAGTTTGGTATACCATCAGGCAATGAACTATCCAATAAACAATGTATTGATCTTTTAAATGATTTTTTACTCAAGTGTTATGAAAAGGGTGAAAATGCTGTTCTTTTTTTAGATGAGGCGCAAAATTTGTCTTCAAAGGTTCTGGAGCAGATTCGTATGCTCTCCAATCTGGAAACAGAAAAGGAAAAGCTGCTTCAAATTGTCATGGTGGGCCAGAATGAGCTTAAAGATATTTTAAATGCTTCAGGATTGCGACAACTGAATGAGCGTATTGCTGTGCGTTATGATCTGGATACCCTGGAAAGAAAGGATGTTCGTTCCTATGTGATTCATCGTTTAACTGTTGCCGGTGCCAAAGGGATGATTCATTTTACCCGATGGGCATTTCGGGCATTATATAGCGCATCAAAAGGTAATCCACGTATTATTAATGCTATCTGTGACAGAGCGCTCTTAATTGCGTATTCCAGAGATAAATTTACCATTGATCGGGAAATAATTCATCAAGCAGCTTTAAATGTAAAAGGACAACGATATATTTATACAGCCCCACGTCGTTCATTTCGGAGATTGGGAGTTGCCTGTGCAATCATTGTGATCGCTTTTTGTTTTTTTATTAGCGGATGGTATATGAATAATCAATGGATTGTTCATTGGGTTCAGGATATATTTAATAATAACGTGGTTCATCAAGATATTCAAACACCAATTAAACAGGAACCGGATATATCCAACACACAGTTGACATCAATTCCCAAATCAATCACTCCTGATGTGGCTGAAACGCAAGATGATGTGGTTGTAGCACATACACATACACGCATGGCGCAGTTATCCGATCATGCTGAAGATATATCAGCATCAGCAATTATTTTAAGGATGACACAGGTTACTGGTGATATTCTATTAACAGAATTGGAACAAAAGGGGTTATCCAATACAGTAATGGAGGCAAATCATATATCGCAGGCCACTTGTGAAAAAGAAAAGGCTGGATTGTCTGTCACAACACAAATAGAAACGAAACCATTGACAATTTCTGTATCTGAACAAAAACAAATGACTGAAGTTGTCAAGCCTCAGAAATCCTTAACACAAACCAGTGAACCGGAGAGAGCAATTGAATTTTCAACTTTTAAACCTTTTTATCAATTTGAAGATCGACAATCAAGATTAAGTTTATCAATGGATACAGTTGTTCCTGATGATTTTGTTCAAAAAAAGAAACAAAATACACAAAAAGATGATTTAGCTTTTTTTCTGGGTGAACCCTGGGAAAAAGGGATGACAGCACCAGAAATAATGTGGGTTCAGAAAACATTAAATAGTGCTGGTTATCCTGTTAAAATTACTGGCATATATAGTAGGGAAACTGTTGAAGCCATCAAACAGTTGCAAGCGGATTTTGGTCTTGATGTTGATGGCATTATTGGACCACAATCTAAATGGGCTTTGTATCAATTATCAACAACCAGATTGAAAGATTATTATCAATTAAGGAACAAAGATAATAAAGAATAATACAGACGCTTTCCCACGAAAGTTGCTGATATTAATAGCCAGAATGGCTATGAATAAATGTTATTAAAAGTGAATCATGAGTTATATACATGAAGCCTTAATTAAAGCACAAAAAGAACGTCATTCCAATTATCCGAAAGATCAGGCTCAAGTTGCGGAGACTGTTGGTATTACTGTCAAAACATCCTGGTTGACAATTACGCTTCTGATGATGTTGATATCAATTCTGGTTGCCATTATTGTTTATTCATGGTTTAAGTCTATACACAAAGATCAGTTGAGCAATATTGAAAGGGTTTATCAGGCAAAAACTGTTGTCATGAACCCTGTTAAAACTGAATCTAATGATAAATTGGATCATAAAAAACAGAAAACGAAAAATAAATCTGTTTTAAGTTCTCAAGTTATTACTAAGGAAAAATTTCAGGCTTCGATAAAACAGCAAGCTGAAATTAAACAAAAATCTGAGATAAAGCAGATAGCATCACAAAAACCCGATGATTTCAACAATGAGTCTTCTGTTGAAAAAGAAACTGATGATTTTCAAAAAATGATCGGGCCGGGGCAATTTTTGGAAGTTAGCAGACTTTATGAAAAAGGTTTACAATATCAGGTGAAAAAAAAATATGAATCTGCCATAACCTGTTATCAAAAATGCCTGAATATTTCGCCGCATATGGCACCAGCATTGAATAATATGGGGGTTATTCTTTTAAAAAAAAAAGAATTTAAAAAGGCAAAAACATATTTTTTATCAGCCATAAAGGAGAGTCCGGATTATGTAGATCCATTTTATAATCTGGCATGTTTGTTCAGTCAGATAAAAAATACCTATCAAGCAATTGAATACCTAAAAAAGGCGGTTCAAAAATCTCCAGAAGCCAGAAACTGGGCAATAACAGATAATGATTTTGAACCGCTGTATGAATTAAAAGAATTTAATATGATTATATCAGGATATTAATTTATGATGTCAACCTATATTAAAATGATTAAATATTTATTAACTGTAATGATTGGCATATCGATAATTATCACAGGCTATGATTCATCTGTATATGCTGCCCGAGTGACCGATAAAAATAAAATTAACCAAAATAAAAAAAGACCTCCCACACGTCGTCGTAATCCACAGCGTCCTCAACAAAAGCCCGCTGATTCTGAACGATTTGTTACTATTGATTTCAATGATGTTGATATTGAAGTGTTTATTAAATTCATCAGTGAATTGACCGGTAAGAATTTTATTGTTGATCGACGTGTTAAAGGGAAAGTTTCAATTATTTCACCAAGTAAGATTTCTGTAAAAGAAGCATTTAAGGTTTTTGAATCTGTTCTTGAAGTCCATGGCTTTGCACTTGTTGAGGCTGGTGAAGTGACAAAAATTGTACCGGCCACTGATGCCCGAACCAAAAGCATTGAAACACGCTTGCGGGAGGAAGCCAGTGAACCTGAAGATAAAGTTATCACTCAAATTATTCGGCTTCAGTACGCTGAACCCAATGAAATTAAAAAATTGTTTTCACCTTTAATATCTAAAAGCAGTGTAATTTTATCCTATCCCCCAACCAATATGCTCATTGTAACTGATGTGCTTTCTAATATTCAAAGATTACTGCATTTATTAACCGCCATTGATGTTGAAGGTGTGGGACAGGAATTATCGATGGTTCCACTTGTACACGCTACTGCGCAAACCCTTGTAAAGACTTTGAATTCTATTTTTTCCCAGAAAGCGAAAAAGAGGAGCAGCACTTCATCAGATCCAGTAAAAATTGTAGCTGAAGAGCGAACGAATTCTGTCATTGTTTTGGCCTCTGAAGATGACATGGTAAAAGTAAAAGAGTTAATTGCCATGTTAGATAAAGAAGTTCCCAGAGAAGAAGGAAAGATAAGGGTTTATTATTTGGAGCATGCAAAAGCTGAAGATCTTGAAAAGGTATTGAAAAATTTACCTTCAAAACAAAGCAAAGATAAAAAAGGCAGAGCCCCCATTATCAGCAAAGATGTCAGTATTGCTGCTGATAAATCAACGAATAGTTTAATTATCACCGCAGAGAGAGAAGACTATCTTGTTTTGGAAACAGTTATTAAGAAGCTGGATATTCCCCGATCTATGGTATATATTGAATGCGTTATTATGGAAGTTACTGCGGATAAAAGTCTTGAACTTGGCTTGGATTGGCGTGCTGGTGCAGAATTTGGTTCAAATAAAGGAGGGGTGATCGGTGGTTTTGGTGAGGGATTACTTTCTAACGCAATGGACCTAAATACAGTTAGCAAATTTACCGGGAATACTATTGGTGTGATTGGTGAAACAATCACTTTTGGCAATCAATCATTTAATTCATTATCTGCGTTTATCAAAGCAACAATGACTGACACTGATGTTAATGTGATATCAACACCCCAAATATTGACAACAGATAATGAAGAAGCCACTTTTAAAGTAGGTGAAACTATTCCATATATTACCAGATCCGGTACATCAGATAGTTCTTATGATTATAATAATTATGAATATCGTGATGTGGGGGTTTCAATGAAAGTTACACCACAAATTAATAAAAGTGGATTTGTGCGATTGGAAATTGAGCAGGAAGTTAAGGATGTTGTGGATGATGCTGTTGCAGAGAACCTACTGGCACCAAAGACAACGAATCGCTCTTCAAAAACAACAGTGTTGGTTCAAAATAAACAGACCATTGTTATCAGTGGAATGATTGATGATAAAGTTACAGTAACAAAATCTGGGATACCCTGTCTTGGGAAAATGCCGGTTATTGGTCGTTTTTTCAGTTCTTATCAAAATACGCGTGATAAAACAAATTTGTTTTTCTTTTTAACACCACATATTATCAATAATAAGCAGGAATCTTTTAAATTTCATGACCAAAAAAGGGATGAGATTAATTCTTCGATGAAAAAGGAAGCACAGTCTATTAAATTGTACAAAAAATCTATTCGTCGATAAAAAAGGTTTATTTTGAACATAAATTGCTGTTAAATAAATAATGGACTTAAAGTCATATCAATATATATTTGAATATTTGATTAGGGAAGAAGGATAATGATTATGAAAAAAACTATTGTATGTATAATGAGTAGTTTGTTTCTATTTACAATTGTTTATGCCATAAATAAAGGACAAGAACAAATTACTCTGGATGGAGGAAAAAGAGGTGCGGTGAATTTTCCACACCGATTACATCAAGACAAATTGGCAGATGATTGCAATGCGTGTCATCAACTTTTTCCAAAAAAAATTGGCATTATCAATCAAATGAAAGCTGAGAAAAAACTGGATAGTAAACAAGTGATGAATAAGCATTGTATTAAATGTCACAAAGAATTAAGGCGTAAAAATAAACCTCATGGTCCGACAAGTTGTCGTCAATGCCATGAAAGGTAATTTTTCATGAAAAAAGGAAAAGGAGGATTAAATGGATAAATACACATGTAACATTTGTGGTTATGTTTATGAGCCTGAAAATGGCGATCCGGACAATAATGTCGATGCAGGCACAGCCTTTGATAAACTTCCCGAAAATTGGGAATGTCCAGTATGTGGTGCATCAACAGATGATTTTGAGAAAGAATAATCTTTATTTAACAAAACAGGCTTAATCGTTATTATTTCACGATTAAGCCTTTAAATTTCTAATAGAGATGAACTGTGGGTGTTCCATTTCAAATAGATCAATATCGTAAAAAATTGTCCAATGCCTTACAGCAAAAAGGGACTGAACAAGATCTGGTTTTAAAGGCACTGGATTTTGCCAACAAAGCACATCATGGTCAGTTTCGCAAATCAGGTGAACCATATATCATTCATCCATGCACTGTTGTGGATATTCTATTGTTTGATTTGGATCTGGTTTTTCCAGATCTTTTGGCAGCTGCTTTTTTGCACGATGTTGTTGAAGATCTTGACGATATTACAATTGATCAAATCGAGAGCTTGTTTGGGAAAAAAGTTTCAGATATTGTTGATGGTTGTACAAAATTGCGTCGATTTCGCATGCCAACAAACACTTTAAAGGATTTAACGCATAGTAAAATATTTTTAACAGCTTCTCAATGCCCAGAAATTTTTTTGGTTAAACTCGCAGACCGACTTCACAATTTAGGCACCTTGAGAAGTCTCCCGCGTCCGAAACGTCAACAGATTGCACGTGAAACACTTGATATTTATGCGCCAATAGCTTCAATACTCAATATATTACATTTACGAAGACTTTTGTTTGATCATGCTCTTTCGTATCTATTTCCAAAAAATGCACGTAAAATAAGAAATATTATCAAACATGAAATCAATATTGATGAAGTTCAGACCATAAAAAAAACATTGGAACAGGCTTTTAAAAAGGAATCTATGAATGTAACGATCAATGTTTGCTCTAAAAACATGGAATCTTTTTATAATCCTGCAAACAAAACCCTTTCAATTAACAATGCTGAAAATATTATTGATTTCAATATCATTGTTCATACAGATAATACTTTGGATTGTTATAAAGCACTGGGGGTTGTTAATTGTGAATTTCGACCGGTTCCCAGAAAATTAAGAGACTTTATTGCCAATCCCAAGTCAAATGGATATCAAGGTATTCATGTCAGACACAATTTATTTGGTAAAAACTATTTAATGATTATTCGTACGCCACAGATGGATAATCTTGCAAATCAAGGTATACTTGACCATTGGAGAAAACATAATCAACCTTCAGATAGTTACATAATATATATTCAAGATGCATTTAGGATGATTGGCGAATATGATGGCGCAGCAGCGGAGCGAAGAAAAATCATTCAGGATTCGAAATCAGATGAAATTTACTTATTTACGCCTCATGGAGACTCTATCAGTTTACCATCAAAAAGTATTGTTTTAGATTTTGCCTATAAAATACATTCGGATATTGGTAATGGCTGTATAGGTGCCATTGTCAATGGAAAGCAACTCTCTGTAGATGATGAGCTTTTTGATGGTCAGGTTGTCAATATTTTATCAGATCATACCCGAAAAGAAAGACCACCTGAAATGGAATTTAAATGTCGTACACCCAAAGCACGTTCTGCTGTAAATAGTCAAAAAACACTTCGACTCAACGATTTTTCTGAAAAAATTGGCAAAGAAATTTTGAATCAACATATGAAAAAAAATGATTTGGATGTCAATTTACTCAATACAAAGCATACGAAATTAATATTGGATTTTTTAAATATAGAAAATATTCAAAAAGCATATCGACGTATTGGTCAAGACAGGCTGTCTCCAAAGGAGCTCTTATATTATCTGGCCGATAATTATTTAAATAAAAAAGCAAAAGAAAAAGAGTCTTTGGGAACAATATTCGTTGATTCTTTGGATAATTATTTTTATAAGTTTGCACAATGCTGTAATCCATATCCAGGAGATAAAAATATTATTGGACTTTTAAGTAAACGTGGGGTATCTTTTCATTACAGAGATTGTCATGAAATTGAACGTCAAAAAATATCAAAAGAAAAATATTTAAAAATTTTTTGGGTTGACTGTGAGTGGCAACCCACTGTTTTTAATATTGAAATAAAAAATACAAATGCTTTTACAATAATTCGCGCTTTGGCATCAGTTAAAAAAAATCTGACAATTCATCGACTTGAAGAAAAAAATCGCGGACAACGTTTCATAACAGTGCTCAACTTTGAGGTAAATAGTCTTGATGTTGCAAGGCAGGTTTTTAGTGTACTTCCCAAAGGTCAATTAACGATTAATCAATATTATATCAAACATGCACAGACATAATTCATCTGTGCCGAATTTTTTTACAAAGGATAGTGTCAATGAAATCTTTTCGATTAATTATTATGATTGGATTCTATTTATTTATAGGGTCTGTATGTCTTGTATTTAGTGCAGAAAAGAAAGCACAATTGATCTTTTCTGAGATGTCTGTGAATCCTGGCCAGAAATTTGAGATACCTGTATTATTGAATAATGTGCCAAATATGGCAGGTATCAAGCTGGCAATCAAATTTGACAAGGATTTATTAACATATGTCAAGAGTGAAAAAACAAAAACAACAGCATCACTCATGCATATTGTTAATGATAAACATCCAGGAAAACTTGTTATTGTGATGGCTGGCGCACGTGGTGTTTCGGTGAATAATCAGCCTATCATGAATTTGTTTTTTAGTGTCAACAACAATATTCCTAAACAAGTAGATACCAAGTTTAAAGTAACTGAACTTCAGTTAATGAGTGATTCTCTGAAAGAGCTGGCATATGAACTGAATGTCCATCCGATACATATAAAGGCATCAAAAAACATGAATCTGAAAACTGATCTAACAGATGAATCTAAGAATCAGAAACAAAATTCAAGGAACACTATTGATAAACCCGAGTCAAAAGAGGATACAAAAAAGACATCAGATTCAACTCAGTCAAAAGATGATCAAAAAAATTCTGTACCTGGTTCAGAAACAACCAGACAACATGCAAAAGAATCAAAGCCAGAGAAATAATGATGGCCAATAAGCATCTTTTGAATGCGCACTCAATATTTTCATTTGATTGTCATCCAGGGATTTCATGTTTTACAGATTGTTGTCATGATGTGGATATGATTTTGTATCCATATGATATTATACGTTTAAAAGACTGTTTAAAGATAGATTCAGCGTCTTTTCTTGAAAGGTATACAGAAATAGAATTTGATGAGGGTGTGTGGTTTCCCCATTTGAAACTAAAGATGGCTGCAAGTAATGCCTGTCCTTTTCTCGATTCAAATGGATGCTCAGTTTATAAAGATCGGCCTTTTTCGTGTCGATCATATCCACTTGCTCGAAGTGTAAAAAGAGCATTTTCTCCAGATAAGCAAGTGGAAAAATACTATCTGGTGCGTCATCCTTATTGTCGCGGTCATGAATCGCCCAGGCAGTGGCATTTGTCTGAATGGATTGAAAACAGTTGTTTGCAAATATTTAACGAAATGAATGCGCAATGGATTGCCATTTATACGATTCTGAAAAGTTATCCTTTTGAAACAAAAGGGATGAATATGAATTTTTTCAGATTGCTTTTTTGCGCATCCTACAACTTAGACAATTTTCGTATGCTAATAGATACGTGCTTGACTGATGAAATGAATATTTCTAAAGGTTTCATAAAACAGGCGCGCTCTTGTGATATTCATTTAATGCAAGTTGGGTTTGCATTTATTCATCATTGTTTGACAGGAGAATCGTTGAAATAATTAAATTTTGGATTTGTATAGACTTTTTTTTTCAAAAAACAAAAAAATACTTGACTATTTAAAATAATTAATGTATTATTGGTATTTAATGATTAGCCGAGGTAGCTCAGTCGGTAGAGCAGGGGACTGAAAATCCCCGTGTCGGCAGTTCGATTCTGTCCCTCGGCATAACTGAATTTTGTAACAAACAAAAAAACATTAAAAGCCTTGAAGCTAAAAAGTTTCAAGGCTTTTTTTGTTTTTACAGATTGTACTTTATACTTTAAATTGGTCTATGTTAGTCTATATTGGTCTATGTTGGTCTATGTTGGTCTATGTTAGTCAAATCGAAAAAAAATAAACTGGTTTTTGCCTATTTTTAATAATAAAATAAGCAGGTTGCAGAGAATCTCAATACTCGGCACGAAACAACTTTAATTCAATTCTTTCAATATGTTATGCTTTTTTGGTGGATTTAAAGGCTTTGCGGGTTAAATAGGATAAAAGGATAATAAAACAAATCTTTATATTAAAATAGTGATGATTATCAGGATTGTTGCAAGGCTTTTTCAAGGGTGTCCATGCCTTGCGCCTGATTTGATGGTATAAACTTGCCATAACGATCAAGCGTCATGCTTGCATTCTTATGACCTAGTTGAGA
>Ga0272440_1001231_pt1 | contig 21307 bp, 15 predicted proteins | sample SSMMMBAug17_FD_192440 | JGI IMG/M metagenome (GOLD analysis project Ga0272440, IMG submission 192440) | Marine sediment archaeal communities from Little Sippewissett salt marsh, Falmouth, MA, United States - SSM-MMB-Aug17 | ecosystem: Environmental > Aquatic > Marine > Wetlands > Sediment ...
AGGTTTTCACACTTAATTTTTATGCAAGTCAATAATACGAGGTTATTGTGACCTAAATTCGGTGCTAATCATTCTATATCAAGAACTAAAGACAAAGAAGTAATATTTCGCGCAATATTTAAGTAATATGCTCAAGATTCATCAAAACATCTGATACTATTTTTCCTGAATAGCCATAATAAGGTGTAAATAAGAATTCTCTTAACTTTTTTCTGATAATTTTTTGTTGATCCCATATATTCTTATTAGATAGAACATCAGGAAGCTCATCCGCCCTCTCTACCGGAATGTTTATAATTTTTCCTTTAAATTGTGGGTGTACTGTACTTTCCCTTGCTAATAATGCCAGATTAATATCTAAATATATTGCAGTAAATGGAGAACCGCCAGTGTCAGAAAATACATAATCAATAATAGAAAACAAGTAGCTATCGTCTTCTTGTGGTGGACATATATAAATAAGTCCTTCTTTTTCGATTTTTTTTATTATTTCATATTGATTTGGAACCCAGAATGAAATTGGATGTGGTTTTAAGATAACATTATATTGATCTGATAATTTTGCCATATAATGGTAGTATCTTAAAATTATTTTTCTTGAAAAATCATAATCAAAATGGTTTATGATCCATAAAATTGTCTTTCGATGAGGATCACATGAAAAATTCTTTTTTATCTGAACTGTATCAAATTCCTCGGTAAAATAATTATCAAATCTAGGATAACCAGTCATCAAAACTCTTGAATATCCTGAAGATAACAGACTATTATATTGAAATGCTCCCTGACATAAAAAAAGCCAACACATATCATTCCAGGGATTCTTCCATAACCAGGCATTATGTCTTACATATCGAATATGTTTTTTGGCCAAATTATAACCTTCTATCCCCGTAAAAAGATGTTCTTTATAATAATTCATAGATATTAAATATTCATAAGTAATGCAGTCCTCCACACATTTGTAACAGTCGATAAGGTTTACATCCTGATTTTCGAGGTATGATCTTAATTGTCTATATTCACCTTCTCTACCTTTTTTTGAATTTTGAGAGACTATGACATCAAAGAAATCTCGATTTAGATGTTTCCAAATATATTTGAAATGAGCAATTTCAGACATCGTTCCCATATAAAAGGCAAGCTTATTATTAACTCTATTTGGTTTGCCTTGAATAATTTTAATCTTAGCTGATTTAGAAAGAGATATTATATCTCCTTTATTGTTTTGGGCAAGATTATTAAACAATGCTTTTGCCTGATTATATGATTCATTAGAGGCATTAATATTTGATTTGGATAGATAGTAATGTCCTAAATTCATATACGCATCCGCAAATTTTTTATCTATTTCGATCACTTTTTGGCATTCAGATATTGCATCATCAATTTTTCCAATTGAGAAGAAAGCTTCTGATAGGTTATTTCTTGCTTCAGGCCATTCCGGTCGAAGATATAAAGCTTTTTGAAAACTCACAATTGCATCACTGTCTCTACCGAGTTTTTTTTGTGTATTTCCCAGGTGAAACAAGGCTTCAGCAAAATCAGGTTTAAGGCTTAGTGTTTTTATAAACATTTCATGGGCTTTTAAGAATTCACTTTTCCAAAAAGCTTGATTTCCCATATCAAAACATAATTCAACTGCTTTTTCTAAGTATTCTAAATATTTTTTTTGCAAGCCCATTCTTTGATATGAATGACAAATTTGAAGCACAGCTTCCGGGCAATAATAATTCAAATTTAATGCTGCCTCAAAATTTTGGATTGCATACTTAAATTGGTTAAAAGCAAAAAATAAGTTACCTACTTTAAAATGAACCTGCCAAACTTGGTTATTTATATTAATTGCTTTTTGATAGGCAGTTAATGCCTCATCAGCATTGCCAGATTCAAATAACATGTTGCCAAATTCATAATATATTTCCCAGTTGCTACTATTCAAATTGATCGTATTTAGAAAAGCCTGGTTTGCTTCTTTGTATTTTTTTTCCTTTGATAATAATCTAGCCAGATTAAAATATGATTCCCATTCTTGTAACATGTCAATCCTTTCAATTTTTAGATATAAAAAAGTTCTTTTTTCAATTTTTTTTGGTTCAACAAAAAAATGTTTGCAATTTGTAAATCTTTGAGACGGCCCATTTCAATCCACAAATCTTTAACTGAAATACTGTATCAGCATACTGTTTAATAGATGAGGCTTATAGCCTATAATGATAATATGATCAATACCTGAAAGGTTTCAATGATATAGTAATATATTCTATTATCGGTGTTTGAGACATATTATTTAAAGTTCTAGGTATGACATTAGTCAAATGTCCAAGTCGAATCCCTCTTCGAGCAGCTAATATGATTGATTTCAATTTATTCCCTTTATATTAATTTAATTATCAATGTGTTCATTCCAAAAATCTTTTTGAGTAAAAAAAGTTGTAATAAGATTTTTGTTAAAGTCATGGCTATTATTTGTTCGTTCTGGATGCCACTGAATGGCGAGTAGAGGAAAACTTTGATGGTAAAAACCCTCAACAACAATATCATTTGCCAAAGCAAAGGGCCGGAATTCTTTTGATAAGCCATCAAGTAAAACACCGTTATTGTGGTAACTATTGACTGAAAATATTTGCTCTTCAGAAATACATTTCAACTTTTTATCAACAATCTTTATTTTATGTTCGGCAGTTACATGAGATATATGAAATTTTTTTTGAATATTTTTCTCAACAACTCCTTTAAAAAAGATATTTAATACCTGAAGTCCTCTGCAAATACCAATCAAAGGGATCTTATGTTTAATACACTCTTTTATTAATATCATTTCAGTTTCATCTCGTAAGGGATCTTCACCCCAATTTTCTCCATTTGAAAGAATACAGGCATCAAAAGATAATTGATTGAGCATGTTATAAACCATTTTCGGATGATTTAGAAAAGGTATGAGGATAGATTCTGGAAGTATTTTATTGATATACTCTGTCCAGTCACGACTTAGTGCATCACGGATATCTATATAGGTGTAGTTGCTTGTTCGTCTCGTTGAAATTCCAATTCTCATATTGTTATTCTATGAATGTATTACAATAATTATATTTCTATTATATCAATTCTGTCTTCTGAGCAATTCAAATCTATAATAGATGACTTTTGTAGTCTATCAAAAATTTGTTCTCCACATCCGATAGATGCAGGTAATCCAAATTCTGCGCAGCGAATAGCCATATGAGAGTTTATTCCACCGTATTTTGTAATCAGTCCAGTAATTCCACATGCAAATATCCAATCAAAGCCAGGATCAGCTCCTTCAATGAGGACAATTTTATTTTTTATATTTCGTTTCATATCATTATGTCCATTTAAAAAAATCCATTCTCCTTTTACCCGCTTTTGGGTGATAAAGTTTGGTCGATGGATATGCAAAGGAACAATAGATATATCTTCAGGAATTTCAATTAAATGAGGTAATTTAAGTGCCAATGTAATTTCATGCTGGTCTTTTCCTTGTATGGATTTTTCTCTTAAGAATTGCTCAAGAGATCTTCCCTGTACTATATTAATTGTATTGAGAATATCATCAATATGAAGGTAGGATAATTCTTCTCTGCTCAAGCCGATATCTTGGCCTACAAAAGCAATTATCTCTAAAACATTGCTTATACTTTTGGTAAAAACAAACTTTGCATATTCTCGTGCAGAAATAGAATTTCGAATAAAAGATATTAAATCGTCAGCACTACAATCGAAATTGTATTCATTCAGTAGAAGTTGAATACTTGATAATTGATTTTTTGAAAATGTATACTCTCCAGCATTCTTTTCTACTGAAGATTTTTCTGTTAAAAATATAGAGCTTTGATCATATCTTTTGGAAAGTATATCGTATGTTCCTGGTCGAAGATGTCCGTATTGATCCATGAATTCATCTATTTGTAACTTACCAGTACTGAGCTTTGCCAGATCATTAACCAGTTCTCCTGCAACAGTTTGAATAGATCTTTGGAATAATAAAATCTCAGATTCGTCCATAATACCTCTTGTAATCAAAGATAATAAAAAACTTTTGGCAATAAACGCCTTTCTTGCAAGTATTGTAAAAGGTATTGTTCCATTTATAATACATTCTTGAAGCAGACTTGTTGCAATTCTTAGATCGGGTTTTTGATTTTTTTTGTTAAATATACTATTTTGGCTATTCTTGAGAAAGTTAATTTTAGAAAGCTCACTCTTTATTGATACTTTTTTTTGTGTTAAAATTCTGTTAGTAAACTGGTGCAAAGCATTTCGATAGATTTGTTTTTCTCTTTGACTGAAAAATCCAGGATATAAGGTTTCTATTTTGTCATCAAAATCAAAACAAAGGCATGTGATTGCAATATCAAACTCTATTTTATCATGAAGCTCTTTATTTTCAGCGAGCTTTACAATATATGCATTAACAATTTTATTTCCTAAGACCTCATCTATTCCAACAGGTAGGAAAGAGTTGAGACTTAATCGTACGTCAATATATGGCCTTCCGAGTAGAGATACCATTAAAGGAGTCCCTTTAGGTTCAAAGTAACCCATCTGAGATCTTGCAACTCTCCATGCAAATTTAGTAATTAAGTACTCATATAAAGAAAAAGCCAGGGGACGTGGAGATGTACCAATCATTTCAGCAGGATTCCAATCAGGCATTTGTCCGAGAATAGTAGTATTACCAAAAATTCCAGGCATTTTTGAAAAATATTTTTGAACAAATTCGGTAATTCTTATTATTGAGTCTGTAATTTTTAAAGACACGCCTCTGTTCCAATTTGAATGTGTGGTTATTTTTCTTACCTGTAAAATATATACATGATTATTCGGCCCTACAGCAAATTCAATATCAAGAGAATCGTGTTCTGTAATTATTTCTATTTCCTTAACAGCTTTAAGAAGTTTTTTGAATCGTTCTGATTTTAGAAGATCTACAGATTCTCTATGAACAAATAAGGTTCTATTTCCATATTCGCCGCCTTTTGTTACTGTATCTGTTCTTCCGGTTTCATCATCATAATTGATGACATAGTATGGTGCACCAGTATTTAAATCCTGAGTTAAAAGAACACCACTCATTTGAACATTTCGTAGCATTTTTTGGAATAGTATTTGATCTTCATTTGAGGGAGTATTGTTTTTTTTATGATAACTTTTAACAACAGTTGTAACAGCTGATATCACTGCGGTAATATCATGAGGATCAACATTCGGAATTGAGTCAAATTGACCCGCCATCGCACATTCTTCTGTATCTTCTGAACATGCTGCTGATCGAACTATAATTGTAGAATTATCAAATTTTGTTTTAATGAGGGATAATATGTATTCAGACTCTTTCTTCCATTGTTTGACTGAAAAATATAAAAATTGTGGAATACTAGATTTAGTTAATAAAGATTGTAATTTTTCTAATGTTCCAGCTTTAGTTTCAAACTGAAAATCTCTATATTTTTGAAATTCTTGTTTCATGATATTTGACATTTTCTTAAAAGGTTAAATTGTATATCATTTTATTTGTGACATCAGTGAATGCGCAGGTAAAAAATTTTTATCAATATCTAAAATATGTTCCAGTATTTTTTTCGTTTGATCTGTATCTCCAGCTTTAAAATTCGATTGTGCCCAAAACCACAAAACGTTCATCTGACGACAGCCTCTTGTAAAAGCGATATTGATATCTCTTTTTGCCAAAGCAAACTTTTGTTCTCCAAAATTAATTAAGCCGCGCCAATAGTAATAATGGCCACCACATCTATGATTTTCAACTGAATCATAGAAAGAAGGTAACGAAAAAATGGCTTCTTTTTCAGTGTTGTTCAAGTGAAATGCAATTTCTTCGTCAGCCTTTATAATCGTATGAGTATCAAAATTATGTCCATTATATAATCGGCTGATCGTACATGCGCTAACTCCTTTTGAAAGTGTGATAGGACTATTCTTTGGATAAATAATTCCCACATCTCCTAACACAGAAAAGCTATTATCTCTATTTAAAAGCCTCATTAACTGACTCAAGTCAGGATATTTTCGAAATGTAACTGCTTCAAAATCATCGTTCACAATAGGTTGAAAATATTTTAAATTATTAATCAATATGACAGAATTAGGAAATTTTTCTTGATTAATAATCTTAAGCTCTTCAATTATTGGTGTTTGAGTTTTCGATTTGAACGTAATATGAGATGTTTCATGAGTATCCAACCAGAAAAGTACTCTACCTTTAAAACCAGAAGATATTATATTTTTTAAAATATAGGCTGAATTACAAATATGAACATTAGAAGCGTTAGAGAATTCTTTCATGTGTTGTATCTGGTATAAATCAGATGCTGTTTCAATAACATAAACCTCTTTAAACATTTTCGCTGCTTCACTGGTTAAATGTTCGTTTAATGTCCCGGAAAAAACACAAAAATCTATGCCAAAAACGTTAGAAAGTTCATGAAAAAAAATACTTGAAACAGGCATAGCTATCGCTTTAATGCGTTTTATTTCGAGGTGGAATGATGGATTTTGATTTTCATCTTGAATTAAAAAAAGACTTTTTTCTCCAGATATAAGGCTGTTTGCTTTTAAAATCGGAAGATGTTGATATGATTGCCCAATATAAGATAATATCGCTTTGATAATGACGTTTGCTGCATAATCCGATGCTCTAGCATTAGGAGTACATAAAGTTTTAAATGCATTTTGTTGCATGGCCCATTTTGAGTGATCTGCTGACGGATTAAAAAAGTTTTCGATATTAGCAATCATTTCTTCTTTGGTACGAATATAAACCGAAAGCCCCATTAAAGCGAATACTGATAATAATCTGCCATTATCATCAATGTTGAAAGCTTCAGTGGGCTGAATATTAGGTGAGAATTCAATAACGGGTTTATTAACAGCTAATGCATCAAGTATACAAGTTGAAGATACGGAAATTACGAAATCCGACAAAGCTGCTTGTTGAATCGGATGAAGGGTAGAAATTGTCCATTGCGATGAGTCATATCCGTTTAAGCATGATTCGATCCACGAAAGTTGATGACGTGGATGTGTTTTTATCATAATATAGTTTTGAGGATCTGAAAAAACATATTGGAATACAGAATGCATTACATAGTAAAAAATATCCTTTGGGAATTCTCTTTGTGGTCCTTTTGTTATAAACGTAAATACACGCTTGTATTTTTTTGAGTTTTGAAATTCAAGGCTATTTAGAAACTCAGGTTGATTTAATAATCGTCTTATCCATAATTTGTCATATCGAGGAAAGCCTACAGCACAGATTTTAAGGTCTGAAAATCTTAGGCATAATTCCGGTGCAATGCTCCAGGAATCTATTAGCATGCAGTCGTGGTCATCATATTGTTTTTCCCAGATATTGAAATGTCTTGGGTGATTAAAATTTTGCTTAACCGCAAAATAGGGACCATCCGGATACATGAAAATCTTGGCAGATTTAAATTTTTTTCTTATTGATTTTTTAAAATCTGTCTTTCCTGAAGGTATAAGTATCATTCGGACCTGCTCTTGACTATCTAAGTCAGGAATAAAAATTTTTTTATCAGATCCTTCTTGTGGAGCATATATGACAGTATCTACAATTCGATGTAATTCAATTTCAAGTGTTTTATTATTATTAATGGGATTAAACATCACCCATTGGGGTGAAAAAATTGTAGTAATATTCCATTCAGGCTTCAAGTTTTTAAGGGATTGAAGAATTGGTAAAAGCCAATCAACTTCACTCCATGATCGATCAAATATAACAAGTATCATTGTGTTTTTTGAGTGAATAGTATTGTTAAACGGCATATCTTGTTAGTCTCTTTTCGTATTGATTGTTTTCTATTCTTAATACATTACGACAAGTCTTTCATCAATTGTTATTAATAATTGTTTCTGATTGAAATGATCGCTACACTTTTTTTTCATACTTCTATTTCTTACTTAATATCTATTTATTTATTATGCTTTTTTAATTCTGGAAGCGACAAAATTGCAATATGTTTTAAAACTGGATGCATGACATAATATGGTAATTGAGCAGTTGTTGATTGCTGGCTCAATGTTGATTTAAATGCATTGTTTTTATTCCATGTTTTTAAAACCTCAATCAAGAAGTTTGCTCGAATTGCATTATCATATAGGTAGTCAATATCAAAATCTGGAGGTGGGGCAGGATAATATTTACGACCTACAATGATTCCCATATCAATGTCCTTAGACATTAAAAATGCTGTCACACCACATTTTTTCATTTTTAGTATTGAATAATATATGGTAGTACTTCCTCGAAACTCAGGTAGCCATCCTGAGTGAATGTGTAAAATCGGAATTTTCAAATTAAGTAGGTCAGACTTTAAAATTTGACCTCCATACCCCGAATAAATAATTAATCTCGGATTGATATTTTGAACCTTTTTATATATCTGATCATCATTTATATTATCTGTTTGAATCATAATGATATGATTGCATATTTTTTCGATTGTATGTGAAAGGGGTATTGATAAATCAGGAACTAACAGATTTTCGAGCACGTTTTTAGATTTTGGAATATTGTTTGATTTACCAAGTCCATTTTTTGTTGGTATTTCAAAAAAAAGAACATTTTCAAAGTAAATTTCAGCTTTTGCCATTGCTTGCGCATATGCTTGGGAACGTGCAGTATTTGCAGCAATAAATAATACATTGTTCATATTCATAGTATCACTCCTATAGAATTAGCTAACTGATTTACATGATGATATTCATTTTCAACAAGAAAACACAGTCGAGATTTTTCTTCATTGTTTAAAGAAGCAAAAACAGATGAAATAGAATCTATAATTTTCAATAATGCATTTAGGTAAGGTAAATCATTGAAAATAGAATATGCTTTTTCAAAGATTTCTGCTAAACATATATATAATTCAAGATTCTTATATAATTCTATATCTTTGGGTTTATAGTTTTTTCCATAAACATCATGTACACGCTTTGTTATTTCAAATCTTTTCAATAGATTCTTAAGTAGTATTATAATATGTTGATCTTTTTTTGTCTCCATTGATAAATATAGAGTTTTTATGATGTCTTTTGTATTAACATATTTATCATTAGATAAAAGTATGTCAAGAATATCATTTACGGATAGTATAGAAGAATCGTTTTCTAATAAATGAAAAGATTCTTGTGAAAATGATTTTGGAATTGTATGTGAGTTTAGTATCTTTTTTCTTGAATCTTTCCAGGCATCCAAAAAAGGCATGCCTTTATATTCAGTATAAAAATATGTTTGAATTTCTTCAATACAATTGCCTGTTGCATATTTATACATCATAAGGTTTAATCCTAGATATAGTTAGTTATCTTTCATGTCTACTGTTGTTTTGATTTATTGAAAATATCAATCGCAACAGAATACAAATTTATTTCATCTTCATTATTATCTAATATATAATCTGGGTATTCAGGAGGTTTAAATGGAATATCAATACCAACAACATTTTTTGTCTCTCCTCTAATTGCTGGGGCATATATATTCTTTTTATCCCTTTTTAATAATACATCTATTTGAACTGAAATATATACTTCATAGTATTTAGAAAAATGCTGACGATTCCACTGCCTGTTTTCTTCAAAGATAGATAATATACAGCAAACTACATTTATATCTTGTCGATCTAACCATAAACAGAGTTCACAGATTCGCATGGCATTTTCTCGTCTACCTTCAACAGAATAAGCATGATCTCCTTGATTATGTTTAAATATAGCACGTATTTCATCACCATCTACCAGAACAGTATTATTTTCTTCCTTTTTCCAGATTGAATATAAGTGCTTTCCTATTTCTGTTTTTCCAGCACTGGATAAACCAATAATCCAAATAACCATGTATAAAATCCTAATTACATTAATTAATTTTAACCATCTAAAATTTCATAGAAAATTTCTTCTTATATGCTCTATTTGATGTTTCAATATATGCATTTTTCCAAAAAAGTTTTAGATCATCGTTGCTATAAGCTTCCATTCCAAGATTAATAACATTCATTCCAGCTTGTTTTAATAGATGTAACAGATCTAAATCTTTATCAGTAAAATTTTTCGTCCGCATATTGACTTTAAATGAAATACTCAAATATTTTTCAATTATATTAACACATAAACAACTTTTTCAATTCTTTTTTTCCCAATATTTCCTGGATCTTCAAAACTTGGATTAACAAAGTTAAAAGCCTGACCCATAGTTTTGTCAGATTCAATAAAAATGTTGCTAATACAGCAAGGCAGAAATAATGCCCCGGTTTTTCAAGACACAAAATTTATATTTTTCAGTAGTTTAGGAAAACTAAAACCGGGGCGTTATTTCTGCCTTGCTGTACTAAGTTCATAAAAAAATTCTGAGTTGCTGTTATTCAAATTGATAGTATGTTGAAATGCCTGAATTGCTTCATTGTTTCATTGTTTATTTTTGCTTTGCTAATATTGTGCCAGAAATATATGATTCCCAGCCCTGGAACGTATCAATCCTTTCAATTTTCAGACAGATATTATTCTGAAGAATTTAGTGTCAAAAAATATTTATTTGCGAGTTGTAAATCCTTGGGATTATCAATTTCCATCCATAAATCATTAACAGGCATACCGTGTAAGCTGTGTCCTTTAGCTATTAATCCTCTGAGCAATGTGGTCATATCCATTTGAGCAATATCTTTTTTTTTGCTAGAGAGATATTGCTCAATCCAACCAAAGGCTCTTGGTGTAAAACGAAGGATTCCCATAAATTGTCCTTGAATATCGTTAAATGCGTTTACTTTTTGACCAATATCAAGAATAGAACCTTCCTGGTTAATACAAAAACTTTCAAGGTCTGATAAGGGATCTGAAAATCTCATTTCCCACAATTTTTTCCATCCAAGATAGTAGGGAACGACAATATCTTTTTTTTGATTTTTCAATGACATAACTGTCTCCGAAGAGTAGATTACATCGGAATAGGAGATAATAAGATTTTCAGAAAAAAATTGTTTTGCACATAACAGACTGGCAACCATATTTGTACTTGCCCATTCTTCATTAATGATCATGGTGTCAGCATATTGATTTAGTAGATGTGATTGATAGCCTGAAATGATAATAACATGATTAATACCTGCAGATTTCAATGATGAAATAATATATTCAATTATTGATTTTTGAGCGACTTTGTTTAAAGTTTTAGGTATATCTGTAGTATAATGGCCAAGGCGGGATCCTCTGCCAGCAGCTAATATAACGGCTTTCAATTTGCGTCCTCTACTTTAATATTTGTGAACCAAACTTTTGGGTAAAAAAAGTCGAAATATGTCTTTTATTAAATTCATAGCTATTATTGCTATTATTTATTCGCTCTGGATGCCACTTAATGGCCACTACACAGATAATTGTTGATGGTAAAATACCTCAACAATGATATCATTTGCCACTGCAAAGGGTCTCAATGTTATCTATTACATAATCTGGATTTTCAGGAGGAATAAATAAAATATCGATACCAACAACATTTTTTGTCTTTCCTCTAACTGCTGGCACATATACATTTTTTTTATCCCGTTGAATCAATACTTCAATATCTGCAGAAATATATACTTCAAAGTATTTAGAAAAATGTGTACGATTCCACTGTCTGTTTTCTTCAAAGATAGATAATATACAACAAATTACATGAATATTTTGTTGATCTAACCATAGACAGAGTTCACAAATACTTTCTGCATTTTCTCGTCTACCTTCAACAGAATAGGCATGATTTCCTGTATTGTATTATGTTTAAAAATAGCACGTATTTCATCACCATCTACAGGACAATGTTTTTTTCATGCTTTTTCCAAATTGAATATAAATGTTTTCCTATTTCTGTTTTTCCTGCACTGGATAAACCAATAATCCAAATTACCATATTAAAAAACCTGTTTATAATTTACAAAATAAAATATGTTTTGAACAAATAAACGAATAATCATATTAAATTTTGCTTTTTTACATACAAATTTTCAGCATTTTGCCACTGATTCAAGCAATCTTTAAAGTCAATAATGTTTGAGGTGGCATCAAAAATCTCAGAATTTGGTGAAAAGGAAATCTGATGTGTAGGTATTTGATGATATCCAAATTTCACTCTTGAAGGACAGAATTTTGCAACTGCTTTTTTTATTCTTTCAAAATCTTGACATTCTGACAACTGATTTAAGTTATCAACAGCTTCGATTTGTGATGGTGGTTCTAAGGCCAACATATTCGCTATTCTTTTTATAGGCACATCTACATCCATTGTCAATTCTTCATACATGACTATCTCAATGAGTTGCATAGGTAATTTCCAAAAAGGCTCTGGTTTTAAATAGTTTTTTAACAGTAAGAAAGTGTTCGCATAAAATTCCCAAATTTGAGCTTGCCTTTCTATTTTGTCCTTAGTGAAGAAATCAAACTGGTACCATTTTCTTGACATGTTTGAACCAGTTACCCTATTTTCTGGTAAATCTTTTAATTCAGGTTTATTCCACTCTATTATCGTATATACTGGATCTCTCACAATGGCAATGATTCTATAACCATAAATGTTTACCAAGGTACTCAAGGTATTCAAGTCTCTTTTTTTATTATCCCGAACTGTTTTTATCCGAAGATCTATCAAATTTTGTTTTAAAACAACAACCAGATCTTCATCAAAAAATTTATCATTTTCATGAGATGGAGCTTTTTTGTTATTGTAAATGAATGATTGTTTTTGATCCAGAACTTGCTTTCTTATAGAACGGTATGTTTCTGGTAGAAAATTTATATCATCAATGATTTCATCTGAGTAAAACAAATTATCCATTTTTTTGATAATATTTTCAAAAATATGTAACCCACTAAAAGGCATTCCTGAAAGTATTATATTTCGATGGGGTTTGTTTAAATCATCTCCTTGAAAACATTTACGTTCTAAGATTTCTTTTGTTTTGAACACGTATGCTTTTGTTTTTAGATCAGTGTCTTTTATATCAACTATTGGAACATCATTTATTGTTTTTAAATTATCAAGAATATTGTAATATAAATTTCCCATATGAATATCATTTGGAAATCTTTCCATGTATTTTTTTAAAACTGGTATTATTAAGTGTACGTCTTCAGTTTCCTTTAATGTGCGGAAATAGTTTTTAATGCATAAACAAAAATAAGGATCAATTTTCAGTGCTTCTTGAAAATAAAGTAAAGATTGCTTGAGTTCTCCTTTATGAAAAAAAATAACTCCCAGGTTATTATAAATTGTTTTATCTTTAACATGTTGTTTGTTTAATATATCCAAAAAGTGTTTTTCAGCTTCTTTAAGTTTACCTTCAATAAAATAGGCTTCACCTTTAGAAATTTGTGCTTTTATATAATCTGTCATAAATCACTACATATCCCTTAGTATATATATGGTTTGTTTAACTACAAATATGTCCTAAAAAATATGGGTTAAGTTTCAAAAATTCATAACTTATTTGAATTGGAGTTACAAATAAATCATCAAATGAAAAATACAAAATCTCATTTTTGTTTAATTCTTCAGAATATTTAGAAGAATCGTAATTGTTTTTTTGTCTCAAATAGTATGCTTTATTATTGATTTCTTTTATATACTGATTAGCTTTTTGAGCATTTTGATAAGATGAGTAAGTTCCATTTAATCTTTCAACCATTTCTTTGCAAGCCATAAGAATTTCTTCAATAGAATTTGCGACTACATCAATTTCAACATTTTTAAAGCATTCACTACGAAGGTAGTCAACAATTGGTAACATAAGACTTTCTTCATATGATAAATAACGATTTAATTGATGAGAATAGTATTTTTTCAACACCAATAAATCTTGTTTTGTACCACCAACCGAAGAATTCATTGGAGCATCAGTTATTAATAATGGAACATTAAAGGCAGATGCCACAGTCATTGGCCCTGAGGAACTTCCAAAATAGAAAGAACTGTTTGCTAAAAAATATGTATCAAAAAAATCAGAATAGTCCGAATGAAACGGAGCATCAACAAATTGAGGGGGTGCGTTTACAATAGGTTGCATGCTTTTGTCCCCTATACGAACAACATAATAGCCTTCATCAATGAGATATTTAATTGCTGGAATATAATGTTGAGTTATGGGGTTTCTATAGTTATGATAGTGATAGTATCTTAGATAGCCTGTATCTCTCAAATGAACAGTAACAATTGGAGCAGACTCAGGGATAGATAGTTTCTTTCTAATTCGCAGTCCTTTTTCAAATTCATAATCAGTTAAATGAAAAAAATAATGAGGGGTTTTATCTTTAAACTTGTTGGCAAATAATGCTTTTTCTCGACCATTAAGAAAAGCAAAGGAATTATTGGATTCAGTTACAAAGATTGGAGGAATTTCAGTATGTAGCAGATCACTTAATGTGTTAATAACATTTACATCTCTCATTACCACATTATATAGAGATTTATTAATTCTTGGATTATAAATTGGCATTGTAAGAATAGTCAATTGATACTCATCTTCATCAATTACATTTCTTAGTCTCCATATTTGTGTTGCAAGCTCCCCTATTCTTTCAATAGCTTTATGAATAAAAATAATATGTTTTTTGTCCTGTGCCATGACTATACTCTATTGACTATATAAATTTTATAAATTCTATAAATTCTATAAAATAAAATGATTAAATTAGTTTCTGTGCGAAAAATACTTTTTTTCCTAAAATAATAAGAAGATTACGCCTGAAATTTAAAACGAAGATTTCCAGTATTTTTAATATTATATTTTAGTAACTATTTGAAGTTATATCTGATAGTAAAATATTACTTCCAAGCTATTTTCAAACCTTCGTTTTGAAATACGAATTATACTATAGTAAGACTTCAAAAAAAATATGTCACCTCAATTTTTTTTACTATTGTATTGATGAAAAGTCTCTGATATTTTAATAAATATTTCACTAAACGTCTTTGCATCAATTTGTTCTGAAAAAGAGTGTATTGGATTTAGCTGGTTAACATCCGATGCAAATTCAGGTGTGATATCATCTAACAAGTTATAAAAATAAGTTCCAGGTAATGGAGAGAATGAGTTCAGTGATATAGAAGTAGGTTTGATTTCTAATGCAAGCTCCATTGTCTCAAACATATCTTTTTCTGTTTCTGTTGGGAATCCGATAATTGAAAACAGATGCCATGATATTCCTAAAGAGTTTAAAATTTTTGCTTTATCTCTAATGATATCTTTTGTGCATCCTTTTTTTGTATATCTTAACATTTTGTCAGAACCGCTTTCTAACCCAACTTTAACTGTTTTACAACCACAATTCATAAAATGCTCTATAAGCTCAGGCTTAAAAGTTGCCCATCTCACATTTGCCGACCATGGGATGTTGAATTCTTTAATTATTTCTGAAATACGTTTGGATTCTTTATGTATACAGCTCATAGAAGGATCTGCTAACAATAACTCTTTTATTTTCCATTTTTCAATAAGCTCAAGCAATTCATTTCTAACAGACTCTGATGTTCTAAACAAAGGTTGCCCTTTCCACATAAATGGATTCGAGCAAAATCTACATTTACCGATACATCCTCTACTTGTTATCATTAGGCCTAGATCTCGTTTAGTGTATTTTTCTATAAATAAAAGACTTTGCCTCCTGACATAAGGAAGGTTCTCAAAATCAATTTTATGAGGATCACCATGAATAATCCCCTCATATTTCATGCCATCATTAATCCATGATGGGAAAGTCGTTTCGGAATGTCCTATAAATACATTGTCAATATATTCTTCTTTAATTAATGTTTCAGGTAATGCTGTAGCATGAGCTCCACCCACACAAGTTTTTATTTTAGGGTTGAATTTTTTGGTCCATTTAAGAAGATTTAAACAGGATTTTAATTTACATGTATAAATGGTACAACCTACAACATCTGGGCGAAAATCCTCCAAAATTTTTAGATAATGCTTCCAAATATAATGATCACAATTATCTACATTATCAAAATAAAAATTCTGATTTCCAATTAAAGTTTTTCTGTTTTTTGTTCTGACATCTTTGTAAAAATATCTGTCTGCATCATATATAAACGTTTCATGTCCATATTTATGGGCAACGGCTGCTAACTGAGCAAGAGAACTGGGGAAATACCACTTGTCATAATGCATAAAAGCGTTAAAGGGAGGATCTACTAGTAAAATTCGCATAGTAATTACTCCTTAATTAAATTGAGATACGAAAGTTTAGTAAAAAGTTGAAATATTTTCTTAAGTATTGTTACTATAAATAGCACATGAAAATAATACATATATTTTATTACAAAGCTCAGGCTATTGATTGATTATTTTCATTTTACCCTTTTTTTTTGAGAAGTACATACAAAAATAGGAAGAACATCATCCAGATCTTTTAAAATAGACAGATCATTTCTTTTTTCTTGTCAATGAATTTCTTTTTGTCATCAGTCATCAACATGTTACTTAGGAGATCTAGAAAAATAATTTCCCCATTTTGATTCTAATTATAAATTAAGACATTTATTGAGTTCAAAAATGCCAGATTTCGCAATGCAAATAACATACTATCTCGTTCGACAAAAATGAAGCATTGATAATGCTTAGTCAGTTTTGGCATAAAATTTGCCTAGCCCCTTTTATTCGCTTCATAACTAATTGATTTTATTGAACTGGGGAAGTTAATTTTCGAGTATTCCTTATAAGTTTGTTGTATGTTGTTTTGATTCTTCAGCAGGATTAAAAATAACAAAATCATATTTCATGTTTATATCACATTTTTCAAGAAGTTTTGTGATGTCTAAAATACACCTTGTAGGAATTTTTCGTGTAAATATTTCACTATTGATTTGATCACTACCTGATTGAAATCCCAATTCTGTATCAACAAATCCAGCATAAACTTAAAATCGAAATTGACATCATATCTATACAAATTTCACCCTAAGGTAGGTTTTCTCAGAAAACCCTCTATTTGTATTTACCAAAATGATTTCATTGTTTACACAAATAGCTTTCCATCATATGTAGGATTTGCATCATAAAACTGTGTTTTCAATTTTTGTTTGTTTGGACTGCAAATAAAAATAGGTATATTCCTATCTAATATTGGCATAGCATCATTTTCATCAATATTAGAAATGACATTTGTATCCCTAAAAACGTGAGACATTTCTTTGAAATAATTACTATTGCTTATGATTATAATATCTTTATATTTGTTTTTTTGGATACTTCGTTGATATCTATGTGTGGTTATAGAATGCGGCACATTATGTGTTCCTATAGGAAAATTTATTTCGTTTTTGTTAATGTAGTTTTTATAATATGAAAAAAGGAGCTCCCATGATGAAACCATATTTGTATTGTTTAAAATACTATCAAACTCTTTTTTGGTCGAAACAAAGCAAATTAAATATAGCAGAGCGATACTGTAATAGTATTCAAAATCTAAATTTTCTTCATGATATTCATTTAGAATTTCATAAATAGGAGCTCCGGGATAATACAACAATCTGGGTAAGAATAAATATGAACGTTCCTTAGGTAATAATTGAATAACTTGAAATGTTTTTTTTATGTCTTCTGCCGTTTCAGAAGGATTAAATATCATAAAGTCAAATTTCATATTTACTTTATATTTTGATAACATCTTAGTATATGTTATTGTATCTTTGACTGATAATTTTCTTCTAAATGTTTTTTTATTTATATTATCACTTCCTGACTGGAATCCAACTTCAGTATCAACAAACCCTGCATCAACAGCATGTTTCAAAATGTGAGGATGCTCTATGATTTGGTTAGGAACAAGATAACACCAGAAAGGAATTCTTATGTGCTGTTCATACCACTTAAAAAATCCTGCAAGAATTTTTGTGTTTACAGATAAAAATTCATCTCTAAAAAAAATAAATGTATAGCCTTTATTTTTAATTGCCAGAAGTTCATCCATTACATCCTGTATTGGTCTGTTTCGTCTTCGTTTTATATGAATACCTTCATTTCTATAAACTTTATACCATTGACCTGCAGAGCAATAAGTACATCCTTTTATGCAACCACGTCCCAAAAAAGTGCTATATGTATGTGTTTTTATTTTAGTATTTGATTTTTTTCGTGTGACCTATATCTTATCTTTAAATTTTGATCATACATATACTTTTCCATTATATGTTGGATTGGATTGATAAAACTTAATTTTTAATTTTTGTTTATTTGGGCTGCAAATAAAAATTGGTATATCACCATCAATAGTTGGTATTGCATTTCTTTCATCAAGATATTGAATAATATTGGTGCAGTTAAAAATAGAAGTCATTTCTTTGAAATAGTCACTACTACCCAAAATTACAATGTCTTTGCATTCATTCTTCTGAACAATTCTTTGATATCTATGGGTTGTGATTGAATCAGGAACAGTATGTGTTCCTGTCACGAACTCTATTTCATTTCTTTCAAGATAATTTTTATAATACCTTAAGAGCCTATTCGAAGATGATACCATGCTATTGTTGTTTAGTATCTTGTCAAATTCATTTTCCTTAGAAACAAAGCATATTAAGTATAACAAAGCAATCCTGTAATAATAATCAAAGTCTAAGTTGTTGATTTGAAGTTCATTTAGAACATCATTTATAGGAGTGCCTGGATAATATAATAATCTAGGTAAATATAAATATGAACGTTTCTTTGGTAATGATTGAATGACCTGAAAAGTTTTTTTTATGTCATGTATGGTTTCAGCTGGATTAAATATAATAAAGTCGAACTTCATATTGATTTTGTAATTTGCTAACATTCTCGTATATGCTATGTTTTTTTTTACAGACAATTTTCTTCGAAAGATATCTTTATTTATTCTGTCACTACCAGACTGAAACCCAACTTCTGTATCAACAAAGCCTGCATCAACAGCATGTTTTAAAACTTCAGGATGTTCAATTATCTGACTGGGAACAAGATAGCACCAAAAAGGTATACTTATGTTATGTTCGTACCACTTAAAAAATTCAGAAAGTGTATTTGTGTTTACCGATAAAAATTCATCTCTAAAAAAAATAAATGTATAGCCTTGATTTTTAATTTCCAAAAGTTCATCCATTACATTCTGTATAGGCCGATTTCGTCTCCTTGTAATCCTAATACCTTCATTAAGATAAACCTTATACCATTGACCGGCAGAGCAATATGTGCATCCTTTAATACAACCTCGTCCCAGAAATGTACTGTATGTATGGTTATGCTGATTTTTGTTTAATGTAATTATAGAATTGTTATCAATATAAAAAGTATTGTTCGTAAAGATTTGTGTTTTAAATTGAAAACAACTTGGTTTTTTTAGTTTGTTTTTTATTAACTTTCCATTTTTTTTAAAGCAAATATTATCCAAAGAGTCAATTGATATATTCTTTTCTATACTTGATATAATATTTATTATATCGGTTTCAGCTTCTCCAATAAAAACATAATCAACTAAATTAACGTAAATCTCAGGGTCCAGAGTTGGGCCGTATCCACCAGCCAACATCACCCCTTTAAAAGAATTTCTAATTATAGGCAGTACATCCATACATAATTCATTATCTGGAGTTCGTGAACTGATGCATAAAATATCTGTATTCAATGAATTGATTTTACTTTTTAATAATTGTACTTCTGTATCTGTCCATCTATTAACTTCACTATTTACACTCATAATATCACCGAATATATTGACATGTTCAGAACATACTGTATTTTGACGAAACCATTCAATTTTTTCCTTGCTGGGCAATTTAAAAAAAATCACAGAAACATCATATCCATTATTTATCAATATGCTAGAAAGAACATTTATACCTATGCTATAATCGTTATAAAACGTTAAAAAAGTAATTTTCATTATAGTGGCTCCTTAAGTTTACTTTACTTTATTTATAAATGATAAATAGACCTTTCTCATAGATGTGAAAGAAAAATTTGTATTTTCAATAAACTTAGATGAGTCGAGATAAGTTTTAAGTGGACGTAAATCTGCAAAGTTAAATTCATTAAGTGGTAGACTGATAATTTTTGTCTTATTGTTTATAGCTTTGAGAAAATGATTTGCCAATTCTTCTCTTGTAAAGTATTCTGAATTAGCAACATGAAAAGTTCCGGATAATTTTAAAGCAGAACTTATTTCAATTGCGCGAGCGATGTCATTAACATAAGTTGGAGAGAGTATCTGATTTTTTATACACAAAATGGCTTTATTTTGTTTAATAGAATCATACCACTGTGCAAATAAATGATTCTCATAGTGTCGATCACCAACAATTTTATCTATTCTCATATTTAAAATATGCTCTGATTCTTTTTTTTCAAGAAATTTTTCTACTAAAACTTTATGTTTTCCATATTCGCAAATTGGATTTCGAGGTGCTTCTTCAGTGTAGTATCCATCATATCCATCAAAAACGGCACTAGTAGACAGGAATATAATCCTGAAATTTAGTGATTCCAAATCGTTAATTAATGAAATCATTTTTTCTACATTCACTATATATGAAACTTCTTTTTCTAACAAGCATCGATCAATTTGTGAAATGTAGGAACAAATAACAGCATACACCTGTTCTTTCGAATCAATCAAAAAATTCGGAATACAGTTTTCAATTTTGTCATGCAACAAATCAAATTTAATAAAACTATCATTTCGTGAGGCATTCTTTGTTCCATATACCTCATAATTATTAGCATTTAGATAGTTAAAAATATTCCTACCAATAAAACCTGATGCACCAATGATTAAAAATTTCATTTTGATAGACTCTAATAAATATTTATTGTTCAAACTGCAAATAATTTGTTTTTAATTTCAAATATATAAAAAAAAAAGATTATGAATAATAAGGCTTATATATGTATTATTCACAATCTTTACAATCTTCATAATAATCCTTAGATATACACTCCATGTCCGAAGGCTCATCCCATGCATTACATTCTTTACATAATTTTATTAAGTGCTTTTTACCAGTTAAATGAAACTTCCGTCTTTCATTTATTGCATTTGAATGCCAAACCTCATAAATTGAATTGTTAAGAAGACTTCCATTTGGATAACTATTTGAATAATCAATACTACATAATGGTACATCTCCATTCGCAAAAAATACAATATGAGACCATAGAGCAACACAAGGCATTTTGTATTGATAACTCTTTATATTTTTTAAATTTATTTGTCCACCCCAGTTATGTATAGAATGATAATTTATCCGATCAGATTTTCTTAAAAA
>Ga0272440_1001232_pt1 | contig 21305 bp, 7 predicted proteins | sample SSMMMBAug17_FD_192440 | JGI IMG/M metagenome (GOLD analysis project Ga0272440, IMG submission 192440) | Marine sediment archaeal communities from Little Sippewissett salt marsh, Falmouth, MA, United States - SSM-MMB-Aug17 | ecosystem: Environmental > Aquatic > Marine > Wetlands > Sediment ...
GAAGGAATGCTATTAGAATAAGTTCCCCATTTTGGCTGGAGTCCCAAATCTATAGATTTGGGAGTAACACGCTTTGCCTCCCAAATCTATAGATTTGGGACTCCAATAAATGGGGCACTTATTTTTCGAGCATTCCTAAGAAAAAAGGGCTTAGGTCATGGAAAGTATCCTGCAATGCTCACAAGATCTCTACGAAATGTGGCATACTCTCTGGTTTGTTCAACAACCTCTCCATCTTCTTGTTCATTCATTTAATTAACATCGTGCAAACGACGACTTTTTTATGAACATCTAATCCTGCAACACTTTTCAAATGGGTCATGATAGTTTATTACAAATGATTATCAAAACCTATCAATCAATAAAAAGGAACTTGATGATGGTCAATTTTGGCGAATTGACTCAATTGAGTATAATTTGGGAAAACAAATATTTACGCCCAAATTTGAAACGGAATTGAAATTGTTAAAGATTTTTATAAATGATCAAAAAAAAAAGCTCAATTTAAGAGAGAGTCGTGTCCTTACGTTAATCCTGCTTGACTTTTTGATTAAATCAAAAAGTCAAGCAGGATTAACGTAAGGACACAGAATAAAATGAAGCAACTATCTTTTGGTGAATACAAACAATTGCTTGACATCAGAAAAATCATATCTTAGACTAATTAATTAACATTTACTATGTATTAATATAAAAAAGGAGGTTATAAACCGTGGAACAAGATCAACAAATCGAAACCAACATCACCTATGCAGACCAGCCATGGAAAAAACATTATCCGGAACATATACCATCCAGGATGGATTTTAAAGAGATCTTTATGACAGAATATCTACGAAGATCTGTTCAAAACTTTCCAGATAAGGCTGCTTTGATTTTTCAAGGCTACGTCGTAACATATAAAGAACTTCAAGACATGGTGGACCGATTTGCTGCTTGCCTTAAATCTTTTGGCATTCAAAAAGGCGATAGTGTTGCAATTCTTTTACCCAATACAATTCAATGTGTTGTCAGCTATTATGCGACGATCAAGTTGGGCGGCATTGTGGTGATGAACAATCCGCTGTATGCTGATCCAGAGCTTGAACACCAGTTTAACGATTCTGGTGCAAAAGTTTTAATCACCCTTGATTTAATGGCAAATCGCATGATTGATTTGCGTCCAAAAACAAATATAACGCAAATTGTATATACATCATTGGCAGACTATATGCCTTTTGCAAAAAGTCTGATATTGAGAACAGTGGGCAAAACAAGAACAATTAGTAATTGTTTTCCGGATATGTCTTTCATGAATAATATTCCTGTTTTGGGTGGCATGAAAAGAACATTAAGTGAACTGCAACAATTGACTGCTGATGTTAAAACTGCACCTGATGTATATAATTGGAAAGAATTGTTATCAAATTTTGAACCTGATAACAGTCGGGTTCAATTGAATTTTGAAGATGTTGTCATGTATCAGTATACTGGCGGCACAACAGGTGTATCAAAGGGTGTCATGCTGACACATGGCAATATGAGCAAACAATTACAACAGGCGGCTATCTGGTTTCCATCCCTTGAGGATGGTAAAGAAGTTGTTCTGGGCGCATTGCCTTTTTTTCATGTATTTGGTTTGACGACAATCATGAATTTTGCCATTTACAAGGGATGGACAAACATTCTTGTGCCAAAGCCGCAAGCAGATCAACTTCTTGACGTCATCCATAATTACAAACCCACTTTTACGCCACTGGTTCCCACCATGTTTATCAACATGTTAAATCATCCAGACATCAAATCGACAGATATGACATCCATCAAAGCCTGTTTTTCAGGAAGTGCCCCGCTTGCAGTGGATATCATTCATGAATTTGAAAAAATGACTGGTGCTGTTATTATCGAAGGCTTTGGTATGACAGAGTCATCACCAGTTACCCATATGAATCCCTTTGATGGCATTCGAAAAGTAGGTAGTGTTGGTATTCCAGTTCCTGAAACTGAATGTCGTATCGTTGACCTGGAAACAGGCGAAAATGATATACCTGTCGGTCAGCCAGGGGAGCTTATCGTTAAAGGCCCTCAGGTTATGAAAGGCTATAAAAACCGGCCAGATGAAACAGAAAAAACCTTGCGTAATGGATGGCTTTATACTGGCGATATTGCCACTATGGATGAAGATGGCTATTTCTATATTGTAGACCGCAAAAAAGATATGATTATTTCAGGTGGCTTTAATGTCTATCCGCGTGACATTGATGAAGTGATTTATGAACATCCCAAAGTCCAGGAAGCATGTTCTATTGGAATTCCGCATAGCACCCGAGGTGAAGCTGTTAAGGTTTTTATTGTGCTTAAAGATGATGAAACAGCGACTGAAAATGAAATCATTGATTTTTGTAAGACCAGACTGGCAAAATATAAATGGCCTGTTGAAATTGAGTTTCGAAAAGAGTTGCCCAAAACCAACGTGGGAAAAATATTACGTAAAGATTTACGTAAGCAAGAAATTGATCGACGCTCCAGAGGGAATTAATCATTATATTCATTTTGTTGACAAAACAGGTAAAAATTTGCTAGATTTTTTCGCAAATTTTTATTATACTATATGGATTTTTCAGCAAAAAATGCGCTAAGCACGTTCCCATGCAATGCATGGGAACGATAACAATTTTTGAGGGAACATTATGAAAGAACAAAATGATAATGACAAAAGGATAGCACCGAGACTGCCCATTCAAACAAAGGTCGAGTTTATTGTTGATGCTGATATTATTAATGCAGAATCTGTTAATATCTCCACGACTGGTATTCGTTTTGATACGCAAGAACCTATTCCCATTCTAATGCGTTTAGAAAAGGATGGTGTTTTATATGAAAATCGTGCACACCTTGTTTGGGCTCAAAGTAAAGCGGATTCGGGTATGACGTATGGTTTTCAATTTGTTCCAAAAAACACTGAAAAAGCGGCTCAAATATTGTTTTAATTGCATAAGCACTACATCAATACGAACATCCTATCCATAATTTACCAATTTTCGTTTTCTATTCATACGAATTCTTGTCATTTTTCATATGCCAGCTTACATTTTTTGGGATAATTTAATCTTAAGTATACTTCGCTCGGAGACGCACAGCCCATTGCCGTCAGGCTAAGGCAAACTCGCTCCGGTTCTCGTTCCCAGGCTCTGCCTGGGAACGTGTTCTTGGCGGCTCTGCCGCCTGTTCAGTTCGTAGGTGGCAGAGCCACCTCGGAAAACGTTCCCAGGCAGAGCCTGGGAACGAGAACCGGAGCGAGTTTGCGCTTAGCCTGACGCACAGCCGTGCGTCTCTATAAAAAACAAGCATGCCGAATTCTTCTTTTATTGAGAAACATTACCACATCCAATGCCAATGAAATCTTGTCCTGAAATATCCCCATCTAAATTTATATAACGTCTGGAATTCTCGATTTCGATTAATGGCCAGGTATCGCAACTGACAATTTCTTCTGGAATAAACTGCCAAAACAAGCAATCATTGTTCAAGCAATTTTCCAACCCGCCAACATATCGTGCAACTTTTGCGGCATCAAACGCTCCAAAATATCCATCAATATATGCATCCGCAGCAATCTGTTCATAACAGGTTAAATGAGTTAGCTTAACAGAACCTTTTAGAATTTTAATGGCATCTGCCAGGTCCAAACTGATATCATTTGATTTAAAAGCGGTTAATGTGTAACTGCCCGGACGAACTGTCATGAATGCATAGTTACCTGATTCATCAGTAATTGTTGAATATGAATAAGTTCCGGATAATGATAAGACCACATCCTGAAGATCTCCACTCAAACTATCCCCTGTAAAGCTGGAAACATGACCTGAAATAACATAATGAGATTCATTGACAGTAATGGCAAATGTTTTTGAAGTTGAAACTGTGCCATCACTGGCAGAAATGGTTATTTCAGTTTGTCCTGTCTGGTAAGCATTGGGCGTTACTGTTATGTTATAGGCATTACCATTATTGGCCAGTGTTAGATTGTCATTTGAAATCAATACTTGATCTGCGGATACAGCATTAACTGTCAATGAACTGGAGTCAATATCATCTGCAATAAATGATATCTGAACAGATTCACCTTCATTCATGCTTTGTGAGCTGATATCTGATAAGGTTGGCGCATCATTCACTGGAGCAACACTCACCTCGAAAGACCTTGATGCTGCCAGGCCCTGACTATCTGTTGCATTGATGGTAATATTTGCAGTTCCATTTTGATTGGCATTTGGTGTAATACTGAGCTGATATACGCCATTATTACATGAATCGTTAATATTTGTGTTAGGAATTAAGCTGGTATTTGATGACGAAGCAGTTATATCAAAACTGCATGGCGCATCTTCAACATCAGTCACTGTAAAACTTACCCCACTAAGAATTTCATCTTCATTGATAACATGAGCAGCAATACTGGATACAACAGGCTGATCATTTACAGGATTTACATTCAAATTAAAGGCATTGGAGGCATTTTGTCCATGAGAATCTGTCACAGTTATTGTAATTCTTGCAGCACCATTTTGATCTGTTTCCGGTGTAAGTGTCATGGTACAATTATTGTTGGTGCAAGTATGATTAATATTCGCATTGGGCAGCAGGATTGTGTTGGATGATACTGCCTGGACTGTCAGGTTGGTATCATCAATATCAGAAATAGAAAAGGTGATTCCATCTGCAACTGTATCTTCATTTATGGACATATATGCATTGGAGATAACAATTCCATCTTTTACAATATGACTGATCTCCGGCGCATCATTTACATTTTCAACTGTCAGAATAAAGGTATCTGTTGCTGATACATTGAGTGTATCCTTTGCCATAACATTGATGCTCATTGTACCCACATCTGAATTCAATGGTGTACCTGAGAAGGTTCGGTTGTTTGCATCAAAACTCAGCCATGATGGTAATGGGTTACCATCAGAAAGCGTTGCTGCATAAGATAGGATGTCACCATGAATCACATCATCATCTTGAAATGTATTGGCTTCAAACGTAAAGGAATATAAGACATCTTCTGCTGCAGACTGGTCTGCAATCGGATAATCTAGCACCGGCCCTGTATTTGTATTATTTACAGTTAATTCAAATGTATCAGTGACTGAATCGGATGAATTATCTGTTGCGGTAAGTGCAATGGTTATTGTACCGACATCATTGTTTGCCGGTGTGCCACTAAATGTTCGCGTAGTCGCATTAAAACTCAACCAGGCAGGTAAGGAACTGCCATTGGATTGCGTTGAAATATATGTCAGGTTATCATTTGAATCAACATCATCAAATGTATTGGAATTGAATGTCAAAACGTATGATGAACCTTCAGTTGCTATTTGATCTGAAATAGGATTAACAAGTACAGGTATATCATTTATGGGTGAAACTGTGAGGTTAAAAGATCTTGTCGTTGTTAGACTGCCATCTGATACTTCGATTGTAATAAGCACAATACCATTTGCATTGGGTAATGGGTTTATTGTAATAGATCTGGATAAGCCGGATCCACTTAATGTAATATTTTCAGAAGGTACAAGTGCTAAATTCGATGAACTTGCTGATACTGTTAAGTTATCGCCATCTATATCTGCAACAGTAAAGCTGATTGCATTTGTTTCTGTATCTTCATCAACTGTCTGATTCTGTATCACACTGATTTCTGGCGCATGATTTACATGAACAACTGTAAGATCAAAACTTTCTGTTGCTGTCAGATCACCATCACATGCAGCAACAGTAATAACCAAAGTACCATACGCATTTGATGTTGGAATGATTGTTAATGTGCGTGATGCATCAGTGCCACTGAAAACCAGATTATTTGTTGAAACCAGGCTTGTATTTGATGAACTTGCGGTTAATGTCAGATTGTCCCCTTCAGTATCTGAAACCATTAAGTCAAGTTCGAGAACACTATTTTCATTCATTGTCAAATTATTCGTTGAACTTACAAAACTGATTGTTGGTGGCAGATTACCTGTTGTTACGTTTACATCAAATGATTTCATATCGGTCAAACCTTCTGGATCAGAGACAGTAATTATGATAGTTGACACGCCAGTTTGGTTGCTGGCAGGTGTTAATGAGAGAGATACTGTATTTGCCTGGCAGGTATGAGAAATATTCTCATTTGGAATCAATACCATATTTGACGACACGATTGAAATGCTCAGATTGTTGCAATCCAGGGTTTCAACATCTGTAACTGTCAGGCTGGTCTGTAAAACAGTTTCTTTGGCAATGGTTTGCCCTGAGATGCTACCCAAAACAGGTGAATCATTAACACTGAGAACCGACAAATCAAATGTATTGGATGAATTCAATCCCTGTGGATCTGTTACAGTTACTGTAATTATTGCTGTGCCATATTTGTTTGCTGCTGGTATCAATGACATTGAACAATTCCCATTCGTGTTGCAGGAGTGATTCATATTTTGAAGTGGGACAAGGGTGGTGTTTGATGATGTCAATGAAACAGTCAGACTGGTATCATCAATATCAGTGATAGAAAATGAAATATCAGTTACCTGAGTGTCTTCATCAATGCTCAGACCTGAAACTGAAATGGTAGCAGCTCCTCTGGAGATATCACTTATTTCTGGTGCATCATTAACATTCTCAACAGTTAGATAAAAACTATCCATTACTGATAGACCGAGAGTATCTTCAGCAGTGACTTTAATGTTATACACGCCAACATCATTATTGGTCGGTGTGCCATAAAACCTGCGATTATTGCTATCAAAACTCAGCCAGGATGGCAAAGCGCTGCCATTTGAAAGCTCTGATGTAAAAGATAAGCTGTCACCAGAATCAACATCAGTAAATACATTGTCCGCAAATGTAAAGCTATAATACGTATCTTCAGTAGTAGTATTATCGGCAATTGGATTGGTGAGTTCAGGTGCATCATTTTCAGGGGTTACTTCTAAATTGAAAGTGCGTGTGGATGAATTCAATCCACTGTCTGTTACACTGACTGAAATAGCCACTAAACCATGCTGATCTGATTCTGGAATAATTGTCAGGATATAGGTATTTGCATTACAGTTATAACTGATATTTTCAATGGGAATAATTGATATATTTGAAGATGTAAAGGTCATGTCCATAATACATGGTGTTGTATCTTCAATATCAGTTACAGTAAAACTTATTGAGTTAATTAAGACATCTTCATTGGTTGTTTGATCCATAATGGTACCAATAACTGGTGGATCATTAACCATTGTTACTGTCAGGAGAAACGATTTTGTTGATGTCAACCCATCCGGATCTGTCAGCAGAATTGAAATTTCTGAAGTACCCGACTGATTGTTTTCTGGCGTGATTGTCAAATTTACTGTTGTCGGCGTTGATGTTGCAGAAACGATATAATCACTCCCATTGCTTGAAACCTGATCCCCACTGCCTGTAATACCACTTGAACGAATAAGGCTTGTATTTGAAGAATTAAATGTCATGGTTAAGGCCTGTTCATTCATATCTGTGACTGTAAAGCTGATGGCACTTGAAACAGTATCTTCACTGATTGTTAAATCTTCAATATCGCTCATACGCGGTGGTGTTTTAGTTTGGGTCATCATACCAGGTATAAACTCAGTTGCAGACATGCTGCTGAATGCTGAAATATTTGTTTTTGAAAGGGTGTGAGTAACAGTATCTAAATCTGCCATTGCATCAATCCATGTGCCAGCGTTATTGCTTCGGCTGGCAAGCTGTAAGTTCAATTCACTGCCAATTGCGCTATGTCCTGAATAATAATAAACAACATTATAGGCAGTACTTTCGCCCACAGGATATGCACCAAAATAGTGATCATCATATAATTCTGAAAAGTCATCCGCTGTGTATGATAATGGGGACTCATCAACCAGGTAAACATGTAAGCTGGAGTATGATCCACTTTCACCAAAGGCAGTGAAAGCATCACCATCAGAATGGCTCAGGGATACTGAAAAGTCACTGGCAAGTATGCCGCTGGCATCAAATAAACTGCGATCTCCCAAAGGTGCGCCTGATACGATCCAATTGCTATCGTTCATATTGTATAGTGTGCCATGATAATCAGCGCCGCTCAGGTCAGTAAGCATTGCACCTGAAAAATGATCCATGCGGTAATAAGCAACCAGACCATTTTCTGCTGTATTCACTTTTTGGCACATATTTGAACGAATTTCTTCTTGAGTCTGCGCAATATTATAGATTCTGATTTCATCAATTTTTCCATCCCAGAAGTATCCAGCCGAGGCTTCTGATTGTCCAGCACCAATTCGCAATGGCGAAGATGATTGAGGCATATAGGACATGGTCACAGTATCTTGTAATACGCCATTGACATAAGCAGCCATTTCATTTCCATTGTAGGTTAGGGCCAAATGAGTCCATTGATCGACAATAACAGATGATTCTGCAATAGAAATCCATGATGTCCCATCTCCAAGGGTAAACTGCCATTGATTGGCTGGCGAGGCATAGATCAATAATCCCCTAAAATTAGCTGTTCTCATTGTTATTGGAGAACGATATGTATTCTCATGTCCTTCTGTTCTTACCCATAATGAAACAGTAAACACAGAGGAATTGAGATTTGCATCATAGGGTATATCAATATAATTGCTTGCCCCATTGAATGATAGGGCATTTCCTGAACCAGGCGGTGATACGATCACATTGAATGTTTCGGTTACAGTTCCGGCTGTTGAGCTGGCGATGACTGCAATGGTTACCAGTCCATGCATATTGCTTTCCTGTGTCAATTGAAGAGAAACACTTTGCGCAATTTCAGCAGTGGTTGCCAGTTGTAAGGTATTCCCCACATGACCATTGATTGAAATATTGGCATCTGAAACCAAAGATTGATCTGATGATGTCACTGTCAAAGAAACCATATTTCCACTGGATTCCACAAATGTAAATGATATTTCACCAACTGCTGTGCCTATATCTGGAATAGTTGATAACTCCGGAGGCAGGTTTATATTTATATTAAATGAGGTCGATACTGCTGAACCATTGCTATCTGTTACTGTGATTGTAATTTTTGAAGTTCCAGATTGACCCATGACAGGTGTCAACGAAAAATAAAAGCTGTTAGAAACGCAAGTATATGCAATATTTGAAATCGGAATCATGGTAGTATTGGATGACATTATGTTTATTCCCAGGCTGCATGAGGGGGTTTCAACATCTGTGGCTGTTAGTTCGACTGCCTCAATTACAGTGTTTTCAAATTGAATAATATCATCAATTGCACCAATTATTGGTGGGTCATTGATTGCTGTGACTGTCAATTCAAAAGATGTTGTGGCTGTAAGATTTCCATCAGATACAGCGACAGTTATGGTTACAATGCCGGATGCATTGGCTGTTGGTGTGATGGTCATGATGCGTGATTCACCAGTACCGGTAAACGTAATATTATGGTCAGCAACCCATGCGTTATTTGAAGAAGTTGCACTTAATAATAGGCTGTCATTTTCAATATCTGTAACTGTCAGACTGGTCTGTAGAATCGCATCTTCTTCTATTGTTTGACCAGTTATTGTGCCAATAACTGGTGGATCATTTACACCAATCACAGTCAAATGAAAACTATCTGTTGCAATTTCATTATTTGTATCTTCAGCAGTAACAGTAATGGTGATCATGCCAACATCAGCATTAAGCGGCATACCGGAAAAATATTGGCTGGAACTGTTGAATGTCAACCATGATGGCAATGGATTGCCATTATGCAGCATTGCACTTAATGTTAAGCTGTCGCCAAAAGATAGATCATTATCGCTAAATGTATTCGTTGCCAGGGTAAATGAATAAGATGTATCTTCGGTGGCTATTTGATCTGGAATTGGATTGCTCAGAACCGGTGCATCGTTAACATTCGCTACAGATACTGTAAAACTGGTGGATACAGTCAGGCCCACACTATCAGTTATTGTTACGATGATCGTTGATGTGCCGCTCTGATCAGCATTTGGTGTGATGCTGAAATGATAAACATTGGCACTGCATGTATAAGAAATATTGTTGCTCGAAATAACAGTCCCATTAGAAGATATTGTCGTAATTTCAAAACTGCAAGGGGCATCTTCAATATCGGTAACAGTCATACTGATGCCAGTGGCAATGGTATCTTCATCAATGGTTTGTCCGGTAATACTGGTTACAGCATGTGGATCATTGATAGATCTTACCGCTAAATCAAAAGCATTCGATGTGGTCATGCCTTGTGGATCAGTAACGATGATTGTGATGATACCTGTGCCATTCTCATTAACTGCTGGTGTAAGAGACATTGAGCAGCTGCCATTGGTGCAGTTGTAACTCATATTTGACACTGGTACAAGGGATGTATTGGTTGATGTCAATGATACTGTCAGATTGGAATCCTCAATATCATAAATTGAAAATGAAATATCAGTCACCTGAGTGTCTTCATCAATGCTGAGTCCTGAAACTGAAATAGTGGACGCCCCCCTTGAGATATCACTGATTTCCGGCGCATCATTCACATTGACAATTGTCAGATTGAAGCTGTCCATTGCTGTCAGATTCAGCGTATCTTCTGCAATGATCGTAATGGTATATATTCCAACATCATAATTGGTTGGTATGCCTGAAAAATGCCGATTATTGATATCAAATGTCAACCAAAAAGGTAATGGGCTGCCATCAACCAGCATTGCAGTGTAGGATAATGAATCACCAAAAGCAACATCATCATCATGAAATGTATTTTCAGCAAAGGTAAAAGACCAGGCAACATCTTCATTAATTGTTTGATTGGCAATGGGATTATCCAAAATCGGCGCTGAATTGGTACTGTTTACACTTAATACAAACGTATCTGTTACCGATTGCGAAGAACTATCAGTTGCTGTGATCATAATGGTAATTGAGCCACCATCACTATTGGTGGGAAATCCGCTGAATTCCCTTGTAGTTGGTTCAAAACTCAACCATTCTGGTAAAGCATTGCCATTGGATTGTGTTGCTGTGTATGTCAAAATATCGCCAGAGTCGATATCGACGAATGTATTGGATGGGATAATATATGCGAATGCATTTTCTGTGGTGGCGATTCGATTGGAAATCGGGTTGGCAAGAACAGGCACATCATTAACAGCTGTTACAGTTAAATCAAATTGTGTTGATGCTGTCAGACCCTGGCTATCAGTTAGAGTGATTATTACAGTAGCATTACCATTTTGATCTGCAACTGGGGTGATAGCAAGCTGATATACACCAGCATTGCATGTATAGGCAATATTTTCGTTGGGGATCAATGATAGATCAGTTGTTGTAGCTGTAAAATCAAGGCTGCATGGCATATCTTCCAAATCTGTAGTTGTCAGGCTGATACCACTGATTGATGTATCTTCATAAATGGTATGATCTTCAATGGTGGTCAGTATGGGACGATCATTCGTTTCAGTGACAGTCAGGTTAAATGATGAGATTGCGGACAATCCTTGGGGATCAGTAACTGTCACTGTAATGATGGCAGAGCCTGACAGTGTGGTCGTCGGGGTAAAGGACAAATAATAATTGTTGCCTGTGCAAGTGTACGACATGTTACCGGATTGAATTAATGTTGAATTTGATGAAGCAAGGCTTATTTCCATGCTGCATGGTGCTGTTTCATCATCAATTATTGTAATTGGCATTGCCCGAACTGCGATGTTTTCATTAGTGGATATATCATCAATCGCCAAAAACGTTGGTGGATCATTGACACTTGTAACTGTAATGGCAATATCTGATGTGGATGTCAGATGGCCATCAGATACTGTAACACTGAGGCGAAAACTTCCAGATTGATTGCTTTGTGGTGTATACGTGACATAAAATGCGTCTGACATACAGGTATAATTAATTGAATTTGCTAATACCAGGGTTTCATCAGAGGACTGAAATGTCAGGCTTAAATCACAAGGATTGGATTCAAGGTCAGTGGCGGTTAATGTAAATGAATGAGGCATGTCTTCAGCACTTGTTTGGGCTATTATGTGTGAAAATGTGGGGGCCGCATTTGGTGCAACAGTAAACAAGCCATCTGATGTTGTTTGTATAATATTGTTAAATCTGGATGATACAATCGTAATATCACTGGTTTCTCCAGAAGCTCCTTTTACGATAAAATCTAGGTTCAGCAACATGCCGGTGCCATTTGTAATGCTGGTGAACATTGAAAGTGCAACAAATATTGTCCCGGAGATGCTGGTGTTTGAAGCAAAGAGGTAGTTTTGATTTTCAAGCACAGAACCTGTCAGGGAGATACCTGTGGCTGTGAGGACATCCGGATTGTAGCCAATTTCCATTTCAACTGACATGATATCTTCTGATAAATTATTATTCAGCGTCAATGGTATGGAAATCGGCTGGGTTTGATTTTGTGTAGAAGATGGCTGAACTATAATTGATGCAAATGTTTCTAATGTTGGAAACACTGTAAAAACAGCAATTAATATATAAAATTTTATTAAAAAGTTTTTTTTCATAATGACTCCATCCTTATGTTTTGGGGATGTTGTGTTGAATGTTCCTGGGATTGTACCATTTGTCATGTAAGAGAGTTCATCTGAAGTGTTCGTAACAGAAATCATGGATCCGATTGCTTTGGCTGTTTGAAATACTGCAAAAAAGATTAACAATATTATTATACCTATTTTATAATGAATTATTGATTCTTACAACCAATTAATTTCAGTTTCCATTCATTATTCATGGATTACACGTTTTTCAGTTATTTTGATTATGAATACTTTCATCTATTTATGTTTTTTTTTGCACATGAAATGTCCCAACAAAACTTTGTTGACATCTTCATAAAAATTTTTTCAGCAAATTAAGAAAGCATATCTCATTAAATGAAAAATCAAAATTGAATCTTATAAGTTTATTATCGTTCAATTTTTGTTTTTCATGACGCACGATTTACGAAGACACAAACGTAACGATCATTTTAGTTTAACGCAAACGAATTTTTTTTTCAACAGTTCATGTTTGTCAAACACAAGTATTACATTACATGGAATACAATTTCCATAACTAAAGGGAAGAAAAGGGGACGTCTATGATTTTATGCTTTTCTTCAAAAGTTTCAACCTCTTGCCGATAAAAGCATAAAATCATAGACGTCCCATATTTAAACACTGTTGGATATGCCCAATGACTCAGGACCATAAGTTCTTAATAATGCTTCTACTACTCCTATCTGATCAAGAAATGGTGAAATTAAAACGTGATCAGACAAAATGAAAACAAGTTTAAAAAAATTTATGGATTATAGAAAAAGATGAAAAAAAAACCGAATTGATTGATTGGGAAAAAGAACAGGAACTTGGTTCAAAAATTTGAGGTGAAAAATTAAAACTTGTTATCTCAATGCATATGTGTATAACAAGAATAAGTAAACGGCCATAAGTTTTTGGGTATAAATGTTACTATTTTGACACACTCCCCCCGGGGTTGAGTGCATAGCCGTCAGGCTAAGCGCAAACTCTCTCCGGTGCTCGTTCCCAGGCTCTGCCTGGGAACGTTTTCCGAGGTGGCTCTGCCACCTACGAACTGAACAGGCGGCAGAGCCGCCAAGAACACGTTCCCAGGCAGAGCCTGGGAACGTGCACCGGAGAGAGTTTGCCTTAGCCTGACGGCTATGGGGTTGAGTGGAAAGGGGCTTAGGAACATTTGCCAGATATCTCCAATCAACCCAGACCAATTTAGTTAATGGATATTGGTTATTTGAGTTTCGATACAATGCCTTACGATTTCGAAATCCAGGGCATCGTCCCCATCAGTTATCAGGATGTGCGCCAGGATCACTATAGAGTTTTTTCAGACAGCAAGCAGGACTTTACTTGAAGCAAATATCAAACAGGTTTTCCGAAGACGCACAAAATTTAGGCGGATCTAAAATTTGCCCGAAGGGCACTATGATCCCCCAACTTGTACATACGCCCGACACAAATGAGCAATTATTGCAATAGGGCACCGAATGTTAAAAATTATTTATTCGATGCTAAAGTCAGGAAGCGTCTACAAAGATCCGGAAATTGATTATGAAGCGATGATGATCAAAAAGAATGCTCCAAGATGGATAAAGGCATTGAAAAAATTTGGATATGTTAACAAGGAAGGCTAGGGTAAAAAGTTATTGATAAAATAGAGTTTTTGGCAAAAAAATGTCGCGGTCATATGATAGGGTTTGTGGCAAGCAAGAGTAGTGCTTGTTTTTGTAGAAAGATATTTTCATGGTAAAGAGAAAATAAAGATCCTGAGTATCGGGTAAAATGCGACATATGTGGAGTTGAAGGAATTTTGGTTGAAAATTTTCCAGGAAGGTTGTAAAATTTTGAAAAATTTCACGAAAAAATTAAATAATTCTTTTAAGTTCAAAAAAAACTCGCAACATAATAAAACTCGCAACATAAAGTCGGACTTTTTTTTTAGCCCTGAAATGGCGTTAACATACGCTCTTTTCTGACAGAAAACATGAGCATCGAAAGTGTTTACTTCAGGAAAACCAGAAAGTCCGCATATCTTATGGAAAATAAAAAATGGAATCACGATTCAAAAAAAATAATTTTGCATTATTCATTATTTTGATTTTAATGCTTGTTTTGGGAGAGCAAAGTCTTATTTGGGCGAAGCAAGCAGTAACAATTTATGGGGACAATGATTATCCTCCTTATTCGTATATTGAAGATAACAAACCAAAAGGGATATATGTCGATGTTTTGAAACTGGTATTTACTAAAATGCCAGACTATGAAGTCTCTTTCAGTATGGTTTCCTGGAATTTTGGATTAGCATGTATAAAAAGAGGAGAATGTATGGCGTTGTTTCCACCATACATTGCTGAAAATAGACTTCCCTGGATGCTTTATTCAGAACCTATATTATCTGAGCAGGTTGTTGTTTTTGGAAAGAAAGAAAAGTTAAAGGGAAAAACCAAATGGCCACAGGACTTTTTTGGTTATCACATGGGGCTAAACAGGGGATTTCATTACAGGGCAATGGGCGGAAAATCTTTTGCTGATGCGTGTAGAACTGGTAAAATTAAACTGCAAGAAGCTGAAAGTAATGATTTAAACTTACGAAAACTGGAAAAAGATCGAATTGATTTTTATTTGAATGATCGACTCATTGATATCAGCATGTATCCTTCTATCGTCAGGGGGATTGTTGTAAAAAAGAATTTAGGACACCTCGGCTTTACAAGAAATGATGCAAAATTTAAATTTCTATCTGATTTTAGAAAACAGTTCAATTCAAATATTAAAGAAATAAAAGCATCCAATCAAATAGAAAAAATTATCCAAAGATATATAAAAAAGTAAAAAATGGGCGCATCCCCAAACAGTCGGACATTTTTAAGACCTAATCAATAGTCTAAGTAAGTTAGTTAGTTCAATCAACACTCATTTTATTCGAAAAAAAAGCCCTTTCACAGTCAGTAAATATCTCCCTTAGAATTCCTAGAATGACTTCTGCTTGACTTATTGTATAAGCTTCAGTCTTGAAAAATTCATTGTTTTTAGTATATTTCCCAAACTCCCAAATTTTTCCACTACTAACAATTCCATAAATACTAACATTGTATCCTTCCTTTTTATTTATTATTTGAGATGCCTTTATAGCCATTAGACATTGTCCCAACCCTGTTCAAAATTTAAGGGGCGGGAAAACTTGAGTAAACGATGATAAATTTTCGGGTATATCGTAGTCAATTATAACATACTTTGGGGTCGCTGATTTCTTAGCCCTGAAAGGCCAAAGCATGTTAAAAACTTTACTCTAAAGAAAAAGAGAAAGATTAAAAGCAATAAAACCATGTTTTCGGAACGATAATCAATGCCGCGCTTGAACTGTCCCCCCAACTCATACATACGCCTTCATTCATTCTTCATCATACAAGTATTTTGTAGGACAGGCAGTCTGGATGATCTTTTTAAAGGTCATTTTCAAGATTTACCTGATCTGCCCAAAAAACCGGTCCATCAGCACAAACGTGAAAATATTTTTTTTGCAAATTATCTGATGGCACAGCACATCCAAGACAAGCGCCCATGCCACATGCCATATGTGATTCCAGAGAAACCTGACAGGCAACATTCATTTGTTTTGATATTTTCGTGACCTTTGAAAGCATAGGTTGCGGACCACAAGCATATAAGATATCAGGCTTTTGATTTTCGATAAAATTTTCTAAATGATCGGTGACAAACCCTTTTGTGCCAACACTGCCATCATCAGTATAAATATTGGTCACCACACCCAATGATTGAAAAATATCTGTACAAAGAATATCATTAATCGTTCGACCACCATTAATCACCTGACATAGTGTGCCATTCTCCAATAAACATTTTGTCAGAAATAGCATTGGCGCAACACCAATGCCACCTGATATCAATAATGCTGAGTGGACCGAATCCTTCACGCGAAACCCATTGCCTATTGGCCCTAAAACATCAAGCCATTGGTTTTTCTGATATTCAGACAGCGCTATTGTTCCTTTGCCGACCACTTTGTACAATAATTCAAGACAAAGATCGCCTTTTTCGTTTTGAAATAAATTATGTATCGAAAATGGACGACGCAAAAGCGGAAAATAATTGTCAGACAAACGAATCATGACAAATTGTCCTGGTGTTGCTGTTTCAAAGGCTTTATCACATTTTAATTGAAGTTGATAATAGTTCTCTGATATTTGACTGTTGCTCAAAATTTGGAGTTGTTGTTGGTGTATCATACTTATTTTGCCTTGTTAATTTGGCAGGTTTCGATGCAGTCGAAATGCAAAACTTTGAATACGTCTTTCATCAATGGGGGTTGCATCATCATAGTAAAAATAAAAGGGAATATCTTTTCGGTAACGCAACAGACTTTCTTCAATTAAACCATTGTCACACCCCCAACAACTGGTAACCAAAATACCATCAATTTTACCCAGCTCCCATTGGTAAAGGGCATTCCCCACAGCAATGGGAGAACCGCCATTGACTCGTGGATCCAAAACTTTTTTTCCGCATGCAATAGCTGTTTCAATGTTGGGTTGGGGCAGCCAGGGATGTTTTTGACACATGGGGCGATACAATTCTTTGCGAATCCGAATCATATTGGCCCGATAAACAATTCTTGTGCTCTGATTGCTGTTTTTGCCGAAAATTAGAGCGGGATGATATACGCCTAAATACTCCAGAAAATCACATACAGGCTCCTGAATAATATGAATATTATGTTCACTGAGCATCTTATAAATGCCACCATTGGCAAAATCATTACCTTTCGTAAGAATATCCCCTGTAACAAAAACTGTTCGATAATCTTTTTTGGGATGATTTTTCCAAATGGCAAAAAAAGCATCAGATGCCCGATTCAATACTTCTTTAATCAATAACCATTGCCATCCCATTTGAACGGGATTGAGCCAACCATCAAAAGAAGGCTGTTCCATTAATTGAAGAATTTGTTTAGAATAGTAATGAAATAATTGTTTGCATTGTCCAGAATGGATTTCATCAGCCATATAGTACAGATAGAATTGACGAACAATATCCAGAGCAACAAGGCCACTCCAAACCTGTGCCGCCATTTTGGGACCACCGGCAATTTTTAAAGTAGATACTTTAATATTGCTATCTGCCCCCAGACGATCCAGGTTCATACGATCTTTAATACCAAAACCAGCAGCACGACACATTTCACCGGTTATTTGCATGAGCCGGGTTTCTTTTGTTGGTGGATGTCGATCCAGATAATCTTTAAAAGCACTCCAGATCAATTGATATGAAAGGCACTCCTTACCAGAACAATCTTTTTTACCAGATAATAACATATCATGAGAATACTCGCTTGAAGCGGTGGCATCGTAGCCATTGGCACGATAGACTGATGCAAATATATCACCAAAATAAGCTATGCTGGACATAAACACATATTTGACATTTTTATCCAGGTACTTGCCTGTATGCTTCCCAGGATCCATGTATGCAATGCACTTGCTGATTTCTACAGGATTTTCTTTTTGCAGGTATTGATAAATCGTTTGCATAAATGCTTGAATCCGGGTAACGTAACCCGCAGTTCCGCCATGCCCATCACTTTCAAGGAGAGTATGCGGATAAGAGCGCATGATTTCTTGTAAAAATTGTTCTGTAAACGATGTTGGTCCGCAACCAAATGAAGCGATCATCAGGGGAAACATATCTTTCATATTTTTGGCCGTCAATGCTGCTCTAAGAAAGCGATTAGAATCGGCCCAATAAACCTTTTTCAGTGATGGTACAGATGAATCAATGGCAATGCAATCTGATGGAATAGCCATTGCACCATTTTGACGAATTAAATTGGGAATATCAGCATTGATTGCCCGATCATGAATGACATGCAAAGATCCACAAACCAATACCATTGGAATCTTGTTATTTCTTGCAGCAGTGATTGCCTGGTTGCCAATATGGATCAATTCCTGTTCATAATTATTCTGTGCAATGGCAGCCTTTTCAAGGGCATTACCCAATTGAATGGCTGATGCATTAAAAAATTTGGAGAATTTCAATAATTCCCATACCAGGGTCCAATGGTTCAAACCATTTGAAAATGATAGGTTGGGACGCAAGACAGTTACAAAGCTGCCTTTTGATGCCAGAGATTGAGCAATGATATCCGGCATGGCGTGTTGCGTTACACAGGGTTTTCCACCCAGTCCTTTTGATGGATCATAGTCTGAAATTTTTGGAAAAAACATGATATCATCATTTGTTTGGCAAACAGCATGCGCAATTTTTGTGGGACCGCAGGCATCAAAGCTATTACATAATTGCTCACCTTTTGCCAATGATCGGGCATCAGATCTTAAAATTTTAACAGAAAAACCCAGTTGAGAAATAAACGTTGCTGCCCAGGGTAAATAGAGGGCAAGTGGGCCGATCAATGGAATGGCAATCGTTTGCGCTTCTGGGATAGATTTTTCAAAAGTATTTAGAAGCGATTGACGCATTTGAAATGGATTAATTAAATCCGTTGGCAATTTGGGGCGATTACCTGAAATGACTTCATATTTTGGACATGCACCACCTGTAAGGGCAACACGAATATCATTACCAATTTTAATACGTGTTCGCTCAATGGGACATAAGGTTTTACATTTAGGATCTTGACATTGAAATTCTTCCCTGGAAATAATTTCTGCGGTCAGAATTTTCTGAATGTCTAGTTTTTCTTTAGATTCCAGTGATTCTTTATCATTGATTACACACAACCCAATTCCCCATGCTCCCATTGCCCCTGGATTGGGCGGCACAACAATTGAACGACCTGTAATTGCTGCCAATGTCCATGCCAGAGTTGGATTTGATGCAGGTTTTCCCTGAAAAAATATGGTTTCAGCCAGGGTACGTTGTCCCATCACACGATTTAAATAATTGTGTATCACCGAGTATTGAAAACCCGCAAAAATATCTTCAAGGGTAAAACCATCTTTTAACGCCTGGGCACCGGCATCAGCCACAAAAACAGTACACATTTGGCCCAAATCAGGGGGCTTTGTTGCCGCCTGTGCCATTTGAATGAAATTTTCAATTTCTGTAACATTGTAAAATGCAGCCTGTTCTTCAAGAAAAGAACCTGTTCCTGCACTGCATGCCTTGTTCATATCGCTTTCAACAATGCGTCCACCGCTTACACGTATATATTTGGCATCCTGACCACCAATTTCAATGATGGTTAAATCCTTTCCTTGTTCTTTATCGCACCGGATGGATGCTGTTGCATGTGCAACGATTTCGTTTAAAATGATGATCGTTTGAGCCTGCGGAAAAACACCACGAACCAGAGTGCCAACAGCTTCGCGTCCAGAACCGGTCAGGCCAATACCCCGAATATCAGGAACACCCTCCAATAATATGGACTGAATTAATCGATAAGCGGCATCAATAGGGTTTCCATTGGTGCGATCATAAACATCCAAAACAGGTTCACCGGTTTTAATGGAAGTCAACACTGCTTTGGAACCAGTGGAACCTAAATCCAGCCCCAATACAACTGGAATTGTGTATGGATCTTCTTTAATTGATGGGGATGTCATCAGCTTTGTATTTTTTTTCCAATGAACTGCCGGGGATAATACCTTAAATCTTATTTCCTTTTGTTGGATTAATTGGTCAGGATTGTCTGGTAATGGAAAACTGGATTGATTGAGATTATTCATTGCCATGATACATGCACCGACTGCTTCAAAGGTCAGAAAATTTTCAGGCAAATGAACAGTTTGCTTACAAATACGTTCGAAAGCACTCACCAATGATTGAATTTGCGCGCAACCACCTATTAAATATATCGGGCCATCAATTTGGTTACGTTTAAGTAAAGCACTGGCATTTCGGGCCACAGATTCAAAAAACCCCTGAAACAATTCTGGCAAAGGTTTTCCTTGATTGGCATAATGGGTCATTTCACTTTTTGAAAAAACTGCACATCGCGCAGTGATTGGAATTGATTGTGTTGCTGATTGAGCCAGTTCATCCGCACCAGCGATATCCATACCAAAACGTGATACAATTTTTTGAATATTTTCTCCTGCACCTGATGAGCATTTATCATTTTCCAAATAATGATATTGATAGTTTTGCGAAGTTAATTTTTCTCGTGACAACACACTGTAGCCTCTAGCGCCCACGCGAATCAGATTAAGTTGTTCAGGCATTTTAGTATCATATTCCAGCACCGATTCCTGACAAATGTCCTCAGGCAACACAATAACTGGATCACCGAGTTGATCAGCGTAAATACCAGTAGCGCAAAGGGCTTTGCATTTAGAAATTTTATTTTTTATGTACCATTGTCTGAATAGGTCAAAAGGGTTGCCTTCATGGGAACGATAATCAATATTTTCCCAGATAAGGGTTTTATCGCTTTGAACAATTGCGGTTGCAAAGCTGATTGATGATTTGCCAATATCGCAGGCGGCAATTATTGGAGTCATGATTGAATAGTTTCTCCTTTATGATAGAGCTTTTGTCAATATTTGATTTCTTTAATAAATAGGTTCGTAAGTAAGCGATCATAAATTTTCGGGGTATATCGTAGTAAATTAATTATAACGTGCTTTGAATATTTTCTTAGCTCTGAAAGGGCGTTAAATAAAAGCCCAGGGCAACGCCCTGGGTTAAAGATTGATCAGAATCTTAGCCCTGAAAGGGCGACACATAAAACATAGATGTGACGCCCTTTCAGGGCTAAAAAAACTTTATGCACCATTACCCAGGGCGTTG
>Ga0272440_1001233_pt1 | contig 21297 bp, 8 predicted proteins | sample SSMMMBAug17_FD_192440 | JGI IMG/M metagenome (GOLD analysis project Ga0272440, IMG submission 192440) | Marine sediment archaeal communities from Little Sippewissett salt marsh, Falmouth, MA, United States - SSM-MMB-Aug17 | ecosystem: Environmental > Aquatic > Marine > Wetlands > Sediment ...
ATAATCATTTACAATAATTCCATTTCTATTGGATATCAGTCCTAAGATTTCATATTTGCCATTTTCATCTGTATTTTTATCTTTAAAAATTTTCAATGAATCAGAAGATAAGCTGATTTTTGCATCTTTATTTAAAAGGTAAAGCATTTTCATCAACAACCAGACCGATTATTTTTTCAGTTTCTTCAAAATATATTTTTATCTCATTACCAGGTTCTTTCAAACCATTCTTGACATTTTTTAGTTCGCCCATCTAATTTTGAATTGGCACCTTTACATTACACACATTCTGAGCGGCAAAATAAAAATCTAAAATACCATGAATCGAGTAATCAAGCTATATCTTTATATATGCCTTTATTTGGATCAAGAGTTATGAAGATGCATTTGTCCTTTTTTGTTCAACAATGTCAAATTAAATCCTAAAATTATTTTAATTGTAAGAATTTATATCATTTATTCTATTCTCTTTATTTTGAAAATAATATAAATTTTAAGAAAATCGATGATTAACAATTTACTAATTATTAAAAAAAAGGGGGAAAAATTATGTTAAAAAAATTATTATTACTAATTGAATTAATGATTTTAATTTTTTCAGGCTGTAGTACTTCAAATTTTGGTGTAGTCAAAACACTTGAAACAACCAACAGTCAAAATAAACCATTAATACTAGAACATTCAAAATTTTGTAATATTGGCGGTTTCGATATTCATTACTGTGACGAAGGAAACAAAAACGCACATACCTTATTACTGATACATGGTGTTGGCGTATCTCTTCATTCATATAATGAATGGGCAGAAATCTTAAAAAAAGATTTTAGAGTAGTAAGACTTGATCTTCCTGGTTTTGGTCTTACAAGTCATCCATATCCTCCTGCTAATTATTCAAGGGAACTATGGTTATTTTGCATCAATCAGCTTGTTAACAAATTGAATTTAAAACAATTTTCGGTTGTAGGCAACAGCCTTGGCGGCTATTTAGCATGGAACTATACCATTGAATATCCAAAAAAAGTTCACTCTTTGATTTTAATTGATCCAGTTGGTTATCCTCAAGAATTTCCAGCACTCTTGAGTCTCGCTACATATCCAGTTGTAGAAGCTTTTGCTAAAGTATTGATCCCGCGTTTTATGGTCAAAATGTGTCTAAAAGAGGTCTATGGGAACCCTGATCTACTTGCTGATGAATTCATTGATAGATCTCATGAACTTTTCAGTTTGCCTGGAGCAAAAAGAGATTTTATTACAATTCTTCGTAAAATGAAAGCCAAATCTTCAGATCCTTTATTAGGTCGTTATATCAAAAACATTAAGTGTCCGGTCCTTATACAATGGGGGGAACTTGACTCCTGGCTGCCAGTCCAATTAACAGATAAGTGGGCCAGTGATCTGCCAAGCGCAACCATTATTACATATCCTGCTTTGGGCCATATCCCTTACGTTGAAGAGCCATACAAAACTGCACAAGATGCAAGGAAATTTTTAATGAAAATTTTATAATCAATTTATAGATACTTTTGTTATAATAGCAGTGCCTTATCAGCCCTTTTGGCAGTGATAATTAACTTTTTGCATATAAATAATTCTTGTTCTAACTGATTTTCTGGTAGATGAAGTTATGTTTAGGGCGACATAAATTCCTTGACTGGAGTCCCAAATTTTTAGATTTGGGCGTCAAAAAATTACAAACTGAAAGATAACTAACGACCAAATCTAAATATTTGGGACTCCATGCTAAAAATTTATGTCGTCTTAGAATTACTGCATCCAAAAATCCATTAGAATCAGAAATAATTATCTCAACGATTATAACCTTAATAACTATACCCGATATAGAATTCCCTTTGAAGTATTTTTTTTATCACACTTACAACCATTAATAATTGTATTGAATTCTTATTAATAAAGTTAATCATTATTTTTGAGTTTTCTACAATTTGTCCTTTTTTGTTCTGAAAGGGTAAATTTAATCCTAAAATTATATAAAGTGGTTAAATTTGTTTAAAATATTCATTTTACAAAAATATTGATTCTGTTAAGTTTTAACTACTTTATTTAAAGGAGCTAAAAACTATGTCTAAATTATTATTCATTGAATTAATGAGTTTAATACATAAACAGATTAATATTTAAAGGGAGGATGATGTTATGCAAATCGAAACTATTCGTGCGCCGCCAGACAGCATCTATACAGCATGGCTGAAAAATAGATAGAAAAGTCAATCAATAATCAAATTTATTCAAATATTAATTATCATAAAGGAGAATAATTATGAAGAAAAAATTTTTTCTATTTTTGATTATTTTACTGTTATTTTATCAAAATGTATATGCCGCAAGAATAATCAAATTAAAAGGTTTTGATATATCAAAAACAATGATAAAAATCAACACTCTCATGCAAAATGCTGTACCAGATAGAACAAGGTCAGCTGATTCACCAAATAAATTAGTAGCTTTTGAAGGAAATTCAGATTTATCAGGTAACACTCATATAAGATACGTGCAAACATATTACGATATCCCAGTATTTGGTTACCAAGTAATTATTCATAAAAAATATGGCAGTTCTATTGAACGAAGAACAGGTGTTTTAATAGAAGACATTGAGGTAGATATTCATCGTAATAAAGCATTGGCTGATTACAGCGGCAATTTGATTCTTAATAAAATGAAAGAAGTTTACCAAAACAATAGTCAACTCAATGTTGAAAACTTATACTTTCAGAATGGGCATGTAAAAAAAATTATTTATATTGATGAAAATGAGAAAGCTCACATCGCTTTTTTGATAAATTTCTTTGTGAATTCAAACGAAAGCAATAATCCAGCTCGACCTTATTACATAGTTGATGCAGGCACGCAAGAAGTACTGTTGGAATGGAATGGTTTGACGAATCAAAAGGTTGGGAGAGGGCCTGGAGGAAACAGAAGAACCGGTCAATACTTTTATGGAAGAGGATCATATGAAAATCTCGATGTGACTGTTGATGGCGATATATGTTACATGAAAACTGATAGTATCGCTACATTAGAATATACAACAGTAACCTCACCAATTACTTCATACTCATTTCCTTGTTATACAAACACATATCAGTCTATTAATGGTGCTTATTCCCCATTAAATGATGCCCACTATTTTGCTACAGTTGTTTATGAATTTTACAATGAGTGGTATGGCATAAAACCTATTCCTTTTAACATTTTACCAGTGAATGTTCATATGGGCGGCGAAGAAGAGAATGCTTACTGGAATGGTTCCGCTGTACTTTTTGGAGATGGTGGTAATAGATTTTATCCACTCGTTAGTTTAGATGTAATGGGGCATGAGATAGGTCATGGCTTCACAGAATATAACTCAGAACTAATCTATTTGGGACAAAGTGCCGGTATTAATGAATCATTTTCAGACATGGCAGGTGTTGCTGCAGTTTATTACAAGACAGGTGAATCCGTTTTTACTATTGGGGGTTCTATTATGAAAGATGAAAACATAGAAGGACTCAGATCCCTTTCAGATCCTGAAAGTGATGGACATTCTATTGATAATGTAGATGAATACTATGATGGACTAGATCCTCACTTTTCATGCGGTGTCTACAATAAAGCCTTTTATATTCTCGCAACAAAAAGAAATTGGGATATCAAAAAAGCTTTTGATGTTATGCTTAATGCCAATCAAAATCATTGGATAAGCCAGACAGATTTTATGGATGGTGTGTGTGGTGCCATTTATTCTGCAATGGATTTGAGGTATGATTATGAAGATGTCAAAGATGCTTTTGAGCAGGTAGGAGCAGTTTGTGAAGACTATTCGTGGTACATGCATAATCCTGTTGTACATCAAACGAGTCTCAATAACGATCCAAAAAATAGCGGACTTGCCACAATTTCTATGATGACCAATAAACTTGCTCAAATCAGTTTAAATGATGGCGTTATTGAAAGGAGCCAAACTGAGGTTTCTGATTACATTAGCTCAAATTTAGGCTCAGATATTCCTTATACAGGTATAAATTCGGATAGTTTTTTGCGAATGTTAAAACATTATAATGATGATTTAGGACATTTCCATTTTGTAAAAACTGTAACATCTGATGTTAAAAAAGTATTATTTTCTATTTCATATTATCAAGAAGTTAACAGATATTCAGCAGCTATACCACTACAAGGTGGTTATAGAAATTGGGTTGTAATAGAAGGTATTTCTGCCGAAACCGCACCTACAAACTGGAATGAAAATGGGACTTATCCGCTTTTTGGATTCTATATAGATGACCCAAATGAGGAGGTTTTTGGAAAAAAATTTATTACTGCCTACACTCTAACTCATCCAGAAGAAGCAATCTACCTGCCTAGTAATAATGGCAGATATGAGGGCATTTACGATCCTCCTGAAATTGAGGGGACTGTTGATATTGTTATTCCTGCAACAAAAAAAATGCATAGTTTAAACGAAAATTCTGATGTTGCAGAAATTGCAAGTCAGGCCATAGAAACAATGAAATTAAAGGCCAATCGGGAGTTTTTTCATGCTTATAAGGAAACAATTCCTGGAACTCCGATATATATCAATCGTACTGACAGCGGGGCTGATTACTACCTTATCCCTTATTATAAATCCGACAGTCGTATCACAGTTATTATTAGAGTAAATGCTGGAACAGGCCAATTTATGGAAGCAAGCTATACCCAAGAAGATAATGAATCTCTACGTTTTCCAGTTCAAGCAAATCAGGGGGAAAATGAACGTAGAGTTTATTCCTGGTCAACGAGCTTTCAAAGCAGTCCATATAAGCCTTTATATTCACCTGAAAATGTACAAATATCCTCTGTAGGAGGCGGCATAAAGATTTCATGGGAAAATTCGCTGGCTGCTAAAACAACCAATCTATATAGAAATGGAATTCTGTATAAACAAGAGATAGCAGGTTCGGACTTTATCGACACAAATATCGAACCTAATACTCAATATTTATATTCCCTCTCGTCTGTTGCTGCGAATAATGAGGAAAGTCAACTCTCAACCCCTGTTATGCCATTTCCAGACGCAGACAATCCATGTGAAATGGCATCACAAGCTATTATTGATAATGGATTGAATCATAATGTATTGATAAATAAGGCTCTTAAAGATACTGCATGTAACTGTTATTTGAGTATTACAAGGACCGATGGAGGCAGTAATTATTATATGGTGCCTTTTCTAAAAGAAGATGGCAGTATTTCAGTAGTTGTTGAAATTACAGAAAATACAGGCCATCTACTTCAGGTTCGTTATGACAATTCCACAGAAAGTTATTACTTCGAAAGAAGTTTAGATTTTCCTGAAAACTGTTTTAACTCAGCTGTTACTCTTGATCAGGGAATAAACCTTTTTGCCTACCCTGTTGAAGTTCCAGCCACGATGACATCCTATCAACTCATCCATGAACTTGGATCTCCAAATGAGGTGATCAAAATTCAACGATATAATGGCTCATGGGAAAGCACAACCTATTTCATGGGACAGCCCTCAGGTGTTGATTTTCCGATTGAAAATGGGGAAGGGCTTGTTGTTTATATGAGACCAGGTGTACAAAAAACAGTTTCATTTACTGGTAAAAGAGCCAATCACATAGTGAATTTAAACAAAGGTTTTAATCTCGTAGGGTTTTCAAATAAGTTCGATAATATGTCATCTGGAAATGTTTTGGGATTTTTAGGGCAGCCTTCAGTTTTAAAAATGCAGACTTATAATGACCAATGGCAAACAATCAACTGGTTTGATGATGGGCCTGCTGGTATAAATTTTTCAATTAAACCGGGAAAAGCATACGTGCTTTACATGAAACAAAGCTTAAAATTGCTTCCAATATTAAGATAAAAAATTAAAGAACCTATTGTAATATTAAAAAAATTAAAAGATTAATAAGGAGGTTTTTATGATTAATTTAACTAAAATGATATCAAAGGTATATTCTTGTCCTGTTTTTGCATTCTTGATTATATGCTCTTATACAATTGGACATGCTGAAATACCTTTATCTGTTTTCAATGTTACGATAACAGATGTTACAGAATCAAATTTTTCCGTAGTATGGTTTGCAAACCAGCCATCAAAAGGCTCTCTGCTTATTTTTTCAGACCCTGATGGACAAAATATCTTGAATGATTTAATGATCATTTCAGAAAATGCATTACATCCATTATCAGAAACCTATGGTATTTTAAAAGTAAGTGTAAAAGGCAATAATATTATCTTACCCGACACAAAATATTACTTCAAACTTGTAACAACTGCCATCGATGGCAACACGCAATATGTTTCAGATGATATTTATGAAGTTCGTACAGAACATCAAACAAATCTGGTAAACAATAACATGATTCTGCAAAGAATTTTGAAACCCGGAGGATCTGATTATGCTGATGGGACTCTCCTTTTGGCCTATGTAGAAAATGCATCAACACCTTTAACTGCTTGGGTTGGTGATGGATACCCTTCACCATTTGCTGCAATTGATATGAGTAATCTGTTTAATGCTGAAACACACGAATCATACGAAATAAGCACAGGAAAAGAAATAACACTCTGTGCTCTTGGGGGAATATTGGGTGCCTTTACCTCACATGCATTAATTGATGAGTCATATGAAAACCAAATTATTTCTCCAGATGCTGAACTGATCCCTACTGATAATCATCGCATAATCAACGTACCTGAAGAATTTGAAACTATTCAAGCAGCCATTGATTCATCTCAAGATGGTGATATAGTTTTACTGCAGCCTGGAACATATTATGAATCAATAAATTTTCAAGGAAAAAATATCACTGTGGGTTCATTTTTTGTAACAACCGGAAATCCTGCCTATATAACTCAGACGATTCTTAATGGTAAAATGGACTACAATAGCGTGGTAACATTTAACAGTGGAGAAGGACCTTCAGCAAAGCTGTCCGGATTGACATTGATAAATGGCAAGGGACAAAAAAAATCATCCGGCTGGCAAGCATATGTATATGGCGGCGGCATATTTTGCGAGAATTCAAGCCCTTCATTGTCACATCTAATCATTTCCAATAACTCAATTACTGGATCAGCAGCTTATGGTGCCGGAATATACTGTGTAAATGCAAACCCAACAATAACAAATATCAGGTTCTCTGACAATGAAATTTCCAGTAGTCAAGGATTTGGCGGTGCTATATATAGCTCAAATTCTGAACTCAAATTAATTAATGTTACTATTGCTAATAATCATGCAGCATTTGGAGGTGGAATTTACTGTGCTGACAATTCACATATTTTAATTACTAATACAATATTATGGCATAATATGCCTCATCAGCTATATTTTAAGGAAATTGGTCAGGCAAGTTACATAACAATAACATATTCTGTTATTCAAGGCGGTAAGGACGGTATCGTCGAAAATAACAATGCTTATGTAAACTGGCTTGATGGGAATATTGATAAGAATCCTTTATTTTGTTCAAATTATTCAATAGCAGAAAATTCACCTTGTCTAAATTCAGGCCAGAATAATGCCGTCATTGGAATGCATGAACAGGGATGCCCAGCCATTATTGTTACAGAAAATGCATGGCATGTTTCTATTAACAATGGATCAGATGTGGATGGCGATGGCAGCGAAGTTCGCCCTTATATGTCGATTCAGAAAGCGATTGATCAAACATCAGGTGACGATATAGTTTTTGTGCATCCCGGTGAGTACAGAGAAAATATCAATTTCCATGGTAAAAGTATTACTGTAACTTCATTGTTTCATATAAGTCAAAATTTCAATGATATAAGTCAGACGATAATTAATGGAATGGGAAATCCTTCTGCAGCATTTGAAAATAATGAAGGCTCAAATGCCATTCTAAAAGGTTTTACACTCATAAACGCTTCAAAAAACAGAGCTGCTTTATATTGTAACAGATCAAATCCTCACCTTATGCATCTAACGATTATGAATGGGAATGGAAGCGGTATTCATTGTATTTCAGCAAGTCCAAAAATCGACCATTGTCTTATTACTGGAAACAAAGCTTATAGAGGAGGCGGCATATATTGTGATAACCAATCTGCACCAACAATTATTAATTCAACACTTTCAAATAACACTGCCAGTCAAACAGGCGGTGGAATATTCTGCAGAAGAAGTTCGACTCCCAAGATAACCAATTCAATTGTATGGGGAAATGCACCTTATGAAATTTATTTTTCAGGTTTTTATGCTCCTAATGGTGTAACAATTGATCATTCAAATATTCGAGGCGGGAGAAAAGGAATTCCTGAAAATAATGGAAATCTCAATTGGCTGGAAGGAAATATCAACTCAGATCCACTCTTTGTAGATTCTCAACAAAATAATTACCATCTTCAGTTAGGTTCGCCTTGTATTGATGCAGGAAGAATAGATTCTAATTACCAGAATGAACCCCTGCCAAATGGTTCGAGGATTAATATTGGAAGTTATGGAAATACATCAGAAGCGACCTCTTCACCCTTTACAGCAACAAATTCATTAAATTCCCTTACCATCTATATTTATCCACAGGCTGCTGCTGAAGCTGGAGCGAAGTGGAGAGTCGAGGGAGGAGAATGGCGCGAAAGTGGAACTACAGAAAAGGGTCTTAGTGAAGGACAGCATGTTATTGAATTTAATGAAGTTGAAGGATGGGATAAACCAGATAACATTATTGTAAAGAGTGGAGATACTTTTAGCTTACCAATAGGTAGTTATGTCGAATCTGAGCCACTACCTTCAGTGGGCATGGCTTTGGATCTGGATATTTCTTCACACAGTTATGAAAACTGTATTTCCGACACAGCTATTGAGAATTCAATTAATCTTAAGAACAATAAAGTGTTTATTGTTGGGGTTATTATTCAGGGGGCAAGAAACACTAAGACAATTCAGATAGATATCAATTATGATGCCAATCGACTCGAATTTATCGAAGGAAATGAAACAATGCCCGAACAAAGCATTACCAATTTTCTTAACCAAAATGGCTGTGAATCAATAGATTTCAATATTACTGAACAATTTCCTGGAAAAATTAATTTTTCAGCCGCTACAATTTATTCAGACTATGAACAGGCTCCGGATGGATCGGGAATACTTGCAATTTTTCAATTCAGAACCTTGGATGAAGAATACAATAACAATATTTATTTATCTAATGGGTATCTTATTGATTGTTTTAACAACGAAATTCCACTTATAGCCACTTCAAATGCAACAATTAATCGATATCCACAATGGGATTTTAATCTTGATGGTATTGTCAATTTTAGAGATCTCAGCCTTTTTGCGAATCAATGGTTAACAGAGGAAGGTCATGTTGAGTGGGATGAAAACTTTAACTTAAATCATAAAGCTGATTGTTCGGGTAAGCAAATTATAGATTTTAGAGATCTAGAAATATTTGCAGACAACTGGCTGAAAAAAATACGTTAATACGAAAACTTTTTAAATAAAAGGAGGTTATAATGTTTCGAACAATAATATGTAGTTTAAGTTTCTTTATTTTAGCAGGCTTTTGCTACGCAGGCCCGAATTCATCTGCTGCCTGCCGTCTTGACATGGATAACAGTACATGGTCATATGAAAACATTTCATTGGTAGATATTGAACAACTGACGATTGGATTAGAAAATGATAAACTGACTGTTGCAGTTATTGCACAAAATGTCAAAAATCTTGATACATATCAGGTTGAAATTCATTTTAATCCAGATGTGTTGTTGTTTGAAGATGGAAATGAAAATTCACCTACTGATGGAAGACTGAACATTTTGAAAATTAATGGTGGCAGCACAATTGGATTTCAAGCCATAGAAAAGCAGCCAGGGATAATTAATATTTCCAATACTCTGATTGGCTCAAATGCCAATCAAGCACCAGAAGGTATTGGAATACTGGCTATTCTTACATTTAAGGTGATCAGCCAACAAGTAACTGACCTTAAAATATCGAATACTTATTTCATTGATTCTGATGGTAATGAAGATTTAATTAAGACAACAGGTTATGGGACGGTAACAAATTAAATTAATTAATAATTATTTAAATTTTAGAAAAAGATTTTAGTAGAAGAAATGATTTTCATGAATACTGCTGAAATCTTTTTCTGAAAAAACGAAATGGAGTTTTGTCATGATATCCAATATTAAACCATTGTTTCATATAGCTGAAATATTAACATTGTTTTTTCTTTGTCTTTTTTATCCTTACATTGTTCAATCTGAAACAAACCATTCTTCAGGATGCGCTTTGGATTTAGATCTAAATTCTATCAATTATGATGATATGATCAGTTTAAAAGACATAGAAACGCGGGTTTTTACCCACACAAATGCAGTTATACGTGTTGGTGTTGTCGCTCAAAATGTAATGAATCTGGATACGTATCAAGTTGAAGTTCTTTTTGATCCTAAACAATTAATTTTTATTAAAGGAGAGGAAGATAATATTTCCTCCGGTATAAAAAACTTATTGAAAAAAAATGGTGGGCAGACATTAGGGTTTTCTTCTATCGAGAACGTTCCAGGAATTGTTACGATATCAAATGCCTTGGCTGGTCAACCCGATGACGCTATAGCGCCTGAAGGCACTGGAATTATCGCTATGCTCTATTTTGAAGTTCATACTTGCTCTTCTTTTGAAAACAACCTTTCGCTTTCACAAATATATTATTTAGACCACAATCTTGGTGAAGAAATAGTACTCAATCATACCAATGCGGTTATCCAGCATTATCAAACAATTAAGTGGGATATAGATGGTAATTGCAGATTAGATTTAATTGATGTAATATTTATGCTTCAACAGTTATCTCATTTATAATCAGGATAATATTTATGAAAGATAAACAAAAAATATAGTGCAAATACATTTTTTATAAATAACACTATTATCATGCAACTTTGTTCGTTCTAAAGGCGTGATGTTTATCTGAGTGTGAGCAAGTGATTTCCACTCTGAATTTGAAAAAAAAGCTGTACGATAATATCAATAAAGTGTATAAAAAAGACAAAGAATAAAATTCGCTAATCCTTTTTTAACCAGGATAACACTGTAAAAGATGAAAAAAAGGTGTTAAAGTTTTATTTTATTTTCTTCATCTTTATTCAGCGAAATCCTGATTCAAAAACAAGGATATATTTTTAATTCCGGCAATTTTGGTTAGACTCATATCTATAAAAGGAAACTATTGCCATGAATGGATCACCCTATCAAATCAACAATAGGCTATACGAAAGCCCTGAAACAATTATTTACAGGGCATATATCAAACAAAAATGTCAGCACGTCATTCTTAAATGCTTAAAACGACCGTCTTCATCACTCAAGAAAAGTTCTTTTAAACGAGAATATGAGATTATCAATGCATTGAATGTGGAAGGTATGATTCAAACCTATGGCATTGAAACTATTGACAAAATTCTGACTATAGTGTTTGAAGATTTTGGTGGTGTATCATTGCAATCGTATATGAAGCAACACCATGTTAAATTGAGAGAAGCCATTGAAATATCCATCCAATTAACAGAAATTTTGGGCAGGATTCATGATAAATTTATTATCCACAATTCGATTGACCCTTCAAATATTATTATCCATGAACAAAGCAAAAAAACAGTCTTCATTGATTTTGGTCTGGCCGCCAGATTTTCTCAGGAAGTGTCAGGAATGATTCCCTTGAGCAAAATTAAGTCAAACATCTCATATATATCACCAGAACAAACAGGAAGGCTGGATAGAGTCATAGATTGCCGCTCAGATTACTATTCCCTCGGAGTGACCATCTATGAACTTCTAACCGGAAAAAGGCCATTTGAATCTGATGATGAGATGGAAAAAATAAAAAAACTTTTAGCATCACCTCCACCACCAATAACTATCTTACGACCCGATATTCCAGAAGTACTTTCCGACATTGTGCTGAAACTTCTCTCAAAGTTACCTGAAGAACGATATCAAAGCATTCAAGGTATTGTTTACGATTTAAAAAAATGTGCAATGCAATTAAAAGAAAAGGGTAAAATCAATTCATTTCCAATTGGAAAACATGATATTCCAAAAAAATTGAGGATTTCTCAGAAAATTTATGGTCGTGATAAAGAAATCAATCAATTATTGAACAGTTTTGAAAGTATTTGCCAGGGTAAAGTAGAAATGGTTGTTGTGCAAGGTCCGGCTGGTGTTGGAAAAACATCTCTTATCCGAGAAATGTATAAACCTGTCACAAGAGCCAACGGGTTTTTCATTGATGGCAAATTTGATCAACTACAGCGTGATATCCCTTATAGTGCATTTATTCAGGCATTCAAACAACAATTTCTTTTTTTGTTGACAGAAGATAAGGCTATTAGAGACAAATGGTCAACCACAATAAAAGAAACATTGATCCCAAATGGACAGATTATGATTGATCTGATTCCTGAGTTAGAATTGATTATTGGCCATCAACCAGAAGTACCTAAAATTGGGCCAATAGAAATGAAACATCGCTTATATCGTGTTTGTCAAAAACTAATTAAACTATTTTGTCAGCCGGAACATCCATTGACCATCTTTTTGGATGATCTTCAATGGATTGATAGCTCATCACTTAAACTTCTGGAGTTTATTGTGACCGACCCGGATATCAGATATCTGTTGATTATTGGCGCATACAGTGATAATAATGACAATTTATCACATCCATTGATAAGAACATTCACACAATTGGAAAAAAAAGAATTCAGAATAACATATCTGAAATTGACAAATCTGAGTATTGCTAATCTGACGCAATTAATTGAAGATTCTCTTTATATAAAAGATAACAATATAAAAGCGCTGGCAACATATGTAAAAGATAAAACAGATGGCAATCCTATCCATTCGCTTGAATTGATCAAGTCTTTACATTCTGAACAACTTCTGTACTTTGACAATTCTGATAGTCAGTGGAAGTGGGATATGCAAGTTATTAATAATCAATTGATCGCAGACAATGTGGTCAGAATTTTAGAAAGCCGGATGAAGCAGTTAAGCCCGCAAACAGTCCATGCATTAAAAATGGCATCCTGCCTGGGAAATCAATTCAATTTGTTATGTTTATCTATTGTTTGTGAAAAATCCCCCCAGGATATATTTGATATATTATATGAAGCCATTTCAGAAAGATTTTTGATTTCTCTGAATGTTTTCTATGAAATTGAAGCATTTGAAAACAATCAGTCAGCCGCATCAAATATGGAATATCGTTTTACACACGACAGGGTTCAGGAAGCAGCTAAAAACCTTATTCCAATCGATGAATCATACGCAATCCACTGGCGTGTAGGATGTTTGCTTCGCGATAATCTTCCTCTGAAGAAACGATCTCAAAATATTTTTACTATTATCAGCAATTTGAATACTGGCGTTGCATCTGTGACGAATGATATTTTGAATGAAAGTACTGAACTTGCAAAACTAAATCTTGAGGCTGGTAGGAAAGCCAGAGCCTCAGCTGCATATCCTGAATATCTGAAATATTTGAAATTCGCAAAAAATCTTATGTTAAGAATGAATGAGCAGTGCTGGAAAAATCAATATCAATTGATGTGCGATATCTATATTGAAGCTGCTGAAGCTGCGTATTTATCAGGTAACTTTGATGGAATGGATTTATTTGTAGAGCATCTGGAAAAAAACCTGAAAAAAAACACCGAAGATTATTTATTCCAAAAATCAAGAATAAAAGAAATTCAAATTCTTGCTTATATTGCGCAAAACAAATTAAATGAAGCAATAGATTTTGCAAGATCTGCGCTGAAAGATTTAGGTTTTTCACTGCCGAAAAAAACAAATATATTGAAAATAATATATGGACTTTTAAAAACTAAATTGTGGCTGAATCTTTACAAAAATAATTTTGAACATTTTGAAGTTATAACAGATTTCAAAAAGGAATCAGCAATAAAAATTATACTCCATATCGTAGCAGCAGTATATATATCAAAACCAGAGTTAATTCCTATCCTTATTATCAAAATATTTACTTTATTGCCTCGAAATGGTTATTCAATTTATATGGGGCATGCTTTAGCACTTTATGCTGTGTTATTATGCGGTTTTGGAATATTAACAACTGGCTTTGATTTTGGTTTTAAAGCCTTAGAATACATTAAGCATTCAAGCAATGATATGAATGTTGAAATAAAGGTAAACTTCTTTATTAATGACTTCATTCGACATTGGCATGAACATGCCAATAAAACGCTTGAGCCTTTAATCAAAACATATCAATCAGGAATGGAGGCAGGTGAAATAGAATATGCGACTTGTTCATTATTTGTGCATTCATTTTTTTCTTTTTTTATTGGCAAAAATTTAAAACTATTATTACTAAATATTAAAGAATTTCAAAAAAAAATAAAATACTGTAATCAGGAAACTTTCTTGGAAATGCATAATGTTTACTTTCATGCAGTCATTTTTCTGACAGGTCATTCAAAGCTTACAGAAAATGAATTTTTTTACAAATCTGAAATTCCAGCAATTAATGCAAATAATCAAACAGCTCTCTGTAATTATTATATTTCCAGGCTAATGATTTGTTATCTGTTTCGTGAATTCAATGTTGCATTTGGCAGTTTAAACAAGGCAAATGAATATATTAGAAGTGTTTTCGCAACATTTATAATACCTCTAATCAATTTTTACGATTCCCTGACCCGCCTGTCTTTATACCCAAGCATCTCAAAAAAAGAACAAAAACAATTCATGAAGATAGTCAATGCCAACCAAAAAAAAATGAAAAAATGGCAAAAACATGCCCCCATGAATTACGCTCATAAATATTTCCTGATTGAAGCTGAACGATTTAGGGTGATGAAAATAGATGAAAAAGCGATTAACTTTTACGAGCTTGCAATTAAAAACGCCAGAGAGAATGAATACACAAATGAAGAGGCTATTGCCAATGAACTGGCTGCAAAATATTATCTGGAAACAAACCAGGAGAATATTGCACGTATTTACATGATGGATGCTCTGTATTGTTACCAGGAATGGGGAGCAACTGCTAAAGTCTTGGACTTAAAAGAACAATATCCGCATCTCCTTAAAACATTTTATTCTTTTGATCATTATTATTCAACATCCATTATACCAGCTTTGCATGCCATATCCAATGAAACTGACCTGTCAATGCTTTCCAATTTATTTCTTAAAATATTGATTGATAAAACATCTGCTCAGAATGCATATGTTATCAGTATTAAAGAAAAAGATCTGCTCATTGAAGCTCAATTTACAAATATTAGCGGTGATCATATAGATCAATTCCCGGTACTCCTTGATAGTTCTTCTTGTCTGTCACACCCTATTGTTCGTTATGTCCTGTCAAGACGCGAACCTCTAATTTTGGAGAATGCTTGTTTAAAAGGGCACTTTGTCAATGATCCATATGTTCAGAGCAGACAGATCAAATCTGTCCTTTGTACACCTGTTATAAATGAAAACATTAAAGCCATTGTTTATCTTGAAAATTATGACACAGGAACATTCACAAAAAAAATTCTAAAATCATTACAACCGCTTTTGGTTCAAGCCTCAATTTGTTTTGAAAAAGCCATTTTGTATGAACAACTGGAATTTCATCGTCAAAAACTCGAAAAACAAATTACCCAAAAAACAAGGCAGCTCATTTCCATCAGTCAGAAAAATTCAATAGGCGAGATTATTTCTGGTCTGCGTCATGAGCTTCAGCCAAATATCAACAATACTCGCGGCTGTGCAAGAAAAATAAAAAATTATTTTCGTTTCAATGACTTGCATACAGATGAATCAGATGCAATTGATGTCATCCTCGAACAAATAGAGAGCGCATTACAAGATACCAACAATTTGCATGTTTTTAATAGGTAAAGGGAGAATACAATGAACATCCCAGACTGCACAGAACTTCAAAAATTGTATGAAAGCTCTGATTCATTGATTTTCAGAGCTTTTAATCAAGCCAGACAAAAAAAAGTGATTGTAAAAATATTAAAAGAAAATGCGTCTTATTTAACGATCAGTCACTATGAGCAAGAATATCATATGCTTAAACAATTGCCAAAAAATGGAGTTATTCAAGCATATTCAATGGAAAAAATCGATAACAGCATCATGATTATTTTTGAAGATTTTGGCGGGATACCTTTAAAATCTGTGATTCAAAACTACAATTTTAACCTTTTAGAAAAACTGGCTATTGCCATTGATATTTCAAAAATTTTGGCAGGTATTCATTCTTCACATATATTTCATACAAATATCAATCCATCAAACATCTTAATGAATACTGAAACCAGACAAATAAAAATGATTGATTTTGGTGCTGCCAGTCAACTATCGCAATTAAGTTATGGAAAAATCGATATATTACAAATGAAAGATCATCTGAATTATATTTCTCCTGAACAAACTGGCCTGATGAACAGAATGACTGACTTTCGGACAGATTTTTATTCTCTTGGCATCACACTCTACGAACTTTTCTGCAACGTATGTCCATTTGAGTCAGATGATGACAATGATATCATTTTTGGTCATATTGCAATTCAAGCAGTGCCAATATCTACAAAAAATCCGGAAATTCCAGAAGCTGTAAACGATATTCTAATGGGGCTTCTTGAAAAAATGCCTGAGGATCGTTATCAACGTGCGGATGATATAACAGATGATCTGTATGAATGCTATCATCAATTAAAAAATGATCACAAAATTGAACCATTTGAATTAAACCGATCAAAATCTGTGGGGACATTCAGTATATCTCAAAAACTATATGGCAGGAAAAATGAAAGACAATTGCTTTTTGACACCTTTGAACGTGTTTGTAATGGCGCTGTAGAGCTTATGTTCGTTTCGGGTTACGCAGGTATTGGAAAGACAAAACTGATAAGGGAGATATATGGGCCTGTTATCCAAAAAAGAGGTTTTTTTATTTTTGGTAAATTCGATCAGTTTCATCGTGAGATTCCTTATAGTGGATGGATCAATGCACTCAGAGAATTGATCCGAATTCTTCTGACAGAAAATCCAGACCAGATCAAAAAATGGTCTGCAAAAATAATGGCTGCATTAGGAGATGAGGCTAAAGTAATGATTGATATAATTCCTGAACTGGAACTTATTATTGATTCTAAGAAACCTGCTTCTGAAACTGATCCTGAAAAAATGCAACAAAGATTTTACTATCTTTTTTGTAAATTGATTCGTGTTTTCTGTCAACCTGAGCATCCGATGACAATATTCCTGGATGATGCACAATGGATAGACTCTGGGGCACTAAATTTATTAGAATCTTTAATGATACAGTCACAAAATCAGCATCTTTTTCTTATTATTGCTTATCGAGACAATGAGATGCCAGCTACACATCCATTAAAGATCAGTATTGAAAAAATGGAAAATAATCATGCTGCGATACAAAATATATCCCTTTCAAATTTAAATATCAACACAATCGGACAATTGATTTCTGACTCTTTGCATACTGATCAAGCCTCAATTCTATCGCTGGCTGAACTTATTGTTAAAAAAACGCAAGGCAATCCAATGTTTTCAATTGAATGTTTAAGATCTATATATTCAGAAAATCTACTGCGTTACAATGAGCAGGAAAGGCAGTGGATTTGGAATACCGAAACAATCAATAAACGCATGGTTGAAGAAAACGTTGCAGACATTCTAACGAAAAGAATGAAAAAGTTAAGCCGGACAACCATTGATGTCTTAAAACTGGCATCATGCCTGGGGAACAAGTTTGATCATTTATCTCTTCAAATAATTTGTGATCATTCATCACCAAAAGAAACATCTGAATTAATTGAAGAAGCTATTTCAGAGCGGCTGATTATTCCTTTGTTTACATCATATGATTTTGTCAAATCAACAGATGATGACAAGAAGATATCTCAACTTGAATATAACTTTGCCCATGACCGAATCCAGGAATCTGCAAACTTATTGATCTCTTTTGAAGAAAAAGCCTGTTTACACTGGCATGTTGGGATACAGCTTTTTAAGAAACTTCCCGAATCTCTCAAACAAAAAAAATTTTTTGTGATTATTGATAATTTGAATTGCGGAAAAGATACAATTGAATCTAAGAAAAACATGGCAATGCTTGCAGAAATAAATCTTGCTGCTGCTAAAAAAGCCAGAGAATCTGTTGAATATCAAATGGCCTATAAGTATTCAATAACTGGCATTCATTGCATGACAGAAGAAAGTTGGGAATGTGATTACACCCTGGCTTTTGACTTATACTTTCAAGCTGCAGAAACTGCTTACCTGACAGGCAATTATCATAAAATGGAACAATTTATTCAGATTTTACTTGAAAACGTAAAAACAGATGAAGAAAAAGCAAAGGTTCATGTCATTCAATTAATGGCATATACTGCACAAAATCAATTTTTGGAAGCAGTTGAGACTGGAAAATCTGCATTAAAGCTGCTTGGAATTCATCTGCCTGAAAAAATTTCAAAATATCAATTACTTTGCGCCTATTTAAAACTGAAGTTCCTTTTCAGAAAAAAACAGGTTGAAAAGTTATACAATCTCCCTGAAATGACTGATCCAATTCAGAAATTGATTTTGCGAATTAACACTATGATGAGTTTTTCTGCATATTTTACATGCCCTGAATTATTAATTTTCATAGCGATATCTTCTTTATATATTAAAACGAAATTTGGATCAGATCGCGATATATTACCAGTTATGCTAATAAGTTTTGGATATATCACATCTGCAATATTAGAAAAATATGATACAGCCTTACAATTGGGGTCAAAAGCGATGCAATTGCTTCATAAATGCAGCTCAAAAGAATTTGAATCCAAATCAATCATGATATTTGCACATTTTATTTTTCCCATGAAAAAAAGTTTAAGAAAATCATTACCCCTTTTAATGAAAGCATTTCAAAGTGGCTTAAAAACCGGAGATTTCGAGTATGCAGCGAATTCAATTTACCTGTATAATGGCCACATGTTTTTTAGTGGTGTAAAACTCGATTATATAACGTCCAGGATTTCTACTTATCAAAAGGAATTTGAAAATACTAAACAACCAATGTCGCTTCAAATGGTCGAAATTTATTGGCAAACAATTACAAATTTTATCGAAGTAACAGAAACGCCATTCGTCCTCAATGGTCAATATATGAATGAAGCAGATTTCAAACCGCAATCCAGATTTTTTCATGCAGCACTATGTAATATGTATATCTGCAAACTCATTTTAAGTTATTTTTTTGGTGATTTTCAAAAAGCCAGAACATGTGCACAATTGACAATAGTTTATCTTGACAGCTTGATAGGTACATTTGGGTCTGTGATATATTGTTTTTATAGTACATTGACCGAAATTGCGCTATTGGATAAAGTCTCAATTCTCGGCAGAATGAAAATGCTTAAGAAAATTGCTGCTAATCAAAAAAAACTTCTGAAATGGGCGTCTCATTCAGAGGATAATTTTTTACATATGTTTTATCTTGTTAAGGCAGAACATTTCAGGGTGCTTGAAAAAGATCGGAAAGCAATCGTTTGTTATAAAGAATCAATCAGATTGGCAAAAAAAAATAAATTTACTCATATTGAAGCATTGGCAAATGAATTGTTTGCAAGGTTTTATCTTAGTAGAGAAAAATTTAATTTAGCCAGGGCTCACATGTTGGATGCGCATCGCTGCTATTTCCAATGGGGTGCCCTTGCAAAGGTCAAAAATATTGAAAAATGTTATTCCCATATTTTTGATAATGTATCCTTAACTGTTCATAACGATCTGGATATTCAAACCTTGATTCAGGCTTCGCAAGCCATTTCAAAAGAACTTGATCTGGAAAATCTATTAAAACAAATGATGAAAATAACCATTGTAGCAGCAGGCGCGCAAAAGGGAATTGTTCTTCTGAAAAAAGATAATGAATTAGTCGTTGCAGGGAAAATTTCCAGGGAATATGATGACGATTCAAATCTTTTAAATGCAGCATATTTATCCGATTTTCCTTTATTGAGCCACTATAATCAATTTGAATATATTAATAAAATCATTAACTATGTTGAAAAAACAAAAAAAATGATCGTCCTTGATAAGGATACAAAACAGCGCTTTTTGCAGGATGATTCAAATAAGATTCCTTTATCTGTTTTGTGTATGCCGATACAGGAAAACAATGAGCTGTCAGGGATTCTTTATCTTGAGAACAGATTATCCAATGATATTATAACAAAACAAAAAATACAAGTACTTCAAATTTTATCCACTCAAATAGCAATTTCAATCAAAAATGCAATAAACTATGAAAACTTGATTGAGGCCAAACGCACATTAGAAAAACGCGTTTCAGAACGAACTGCTCAAGTTATTCATGTAGAAAACAGGATAAAACAAGGAGAAACCAGTGAAAATATTGCTGACAGGATCAATCAGCCATTGACAATCATTCGTTTATTGGCAGATGATCTTTATGAATACTTTAAATATGACCTTTATTATTATCAGTATATTAAAAATATTGTTTCGAATGTTGATAATGCATCAACAATCATCCATAATCTAATGCTTTTTTCTAAAGAACCGGCAGACAACCCGAACAGCATTATGCTTGATCAATCGCTCAGATTATTGTTATCTTTTTTCAATGCCTCTTTACATGCCCAAAATATAAGACTTTTTGTTGACATTTCAAGAAAAATTCCTGAGGTATATGTTAATCCTGTTAAGTTTCAGCAAATTGTTATCAATGTGCTTTCAAACGCCATATTTGCAGTTAATGAAAGATATCAAATCGACCAGGAAAAACATTATCAGAAAACAATTAAAATTCAACTCTATGCTGAAAATGAAAGTAATCGTGCTGTTTTTAAAATCAGGGACAATGGCGTGGGGATGTCTCCTGAAGTTCAAAATCGTTGTATGGAGCCACTTTTTACAACCCGAAACATACCTCATGGCATTGGCCTGGGACTTTATATTGTTCAAAAAAATATAGAGGAAAGCAAAATGTCAATTGATATTTATAGTATACCATTTAGTGGAACAGAAATTCTTATTTTTATTCCTTTGGCATAAATATTTTAATATGAGCGCATTCTAAAAAAGCATGCTAAAATCAATAATATTGGAAAGGGTGCAATCCCATTTAGTTGCACTTTTTTTCTTAGCCCCGATAGGGGCGGAAGCATGTAGCCTGGGGTTTTAACCCCAGGTAATTAATTAAAAACACTCTTAAGCCCCGATAGGGGCGACAGTT
>Ga0272440_1001234_pt1 | contig 21276 bp, 12 predicted proteins | sample SSMMMBAug17_FD_192440 | JGI IMG/M metagenome (GOLD analysis project Ga0272440, IMG submission 192440) | Marine sediment archaeal communities from Little Sippewissett salt marsh, Falmouth, MA, United States - SSM-MMB-Aug17 | ecosystem: Environmental > Aquatic > Marine > Wetlands > Sediment ...
TCCTTCAAATCAGGCAATTTTAAATTAATTGTTCATAAAATCAAACCATCCGCAAAAACAAGGATATGCGAACTACCTCAAACAGCAAACAAAATTCCAATTATTATGGCATCTGAACTTGAATCAGGGATTAAAACAATTCAATTTTTACGAAAAAATGAGCGTTCAAATCCATTATTTCTACCCGATATTTTTTATACCAAACGCTTTATTCAAAAAATGATCGCCCTTGAAAAAAAAGTCCCTGACTTAAGCACAAAAGAAATATTCATTGTTTCTCCGATTTTTTTTGAAACATCACATATTGATACCCTTGATTTTTACCAGACATACAAAAATAAATACAATATTGAACCCGACTGGATTGCGGCATATGCTTACGATGCTGCTCGGGTTATGGTAGAAATGATTGATCACAATGATTTTGAAAAACTGTCTCTTCTTGAAGCGCGAAAAAAAATGGGGGCATTACTTTCGGAAATCAACCATCCAGGTAAGGCCATTTCTGGGGTTACTGGATGGATTTATTTTGATGATCATGGTGATATCAGCCGTCCTTTGACAATGGGAAAATATGAACAGCAAAATATCATTCCCGCAATGCTTCAAACAATTCCATCCTCTTTACAAAAAAAGCAAATTGCGTATGATAACAATGAAACGATTAAAAATAAGAATATTGCCAATATTGTTTACACGCATGTAAACATTAATCGAATCCGAAATATTAATATCAATCAAGAAACAGCATACCTTGAATTTGAAATCTGCTTTCATTATGCAACAAATGATTGTCACCCTGAAAAGTTGAAATTCTTGAACGCTGCTCAAACGAACTTGACAATAAAACCCAAATACAAAAGAAAGCTAGAAAATGGCGTCTTTGCCTGCTATGAGGGGCAAGGTTTTTTTTATCTGGATCATTTTCCAGGTACTTATCTGTTCAATCGACATCTGGCCGGCATTCAATTTCAACACAAATCGCTACCCGCATCACATTTAATTTACATGTGGGATAAACAATCAGAGGTAACGCCTCAAAAAGAAAACATTATTGATCCCCTCAGCGGCTGGATGATGAATGATATTCACGTATTTCAAGATGTTGAAATGAAAACGACTCTGGGAAATCCAGCATATCTGCATGCATTTGCTGGAAAAATGGGATTTTCAAGGTTCAATCATGGCATTTCATTTAAAAGTACTCATTTTTCGCTTCGCGGATTACTTTCTGGACAATTTGCTTTTCGGGTTTGCTGGATTTCAGCAGTATTTCTTTTCATGTCAATGTTTATTGTCCAATGGCCAAGGGTCATGTGGGGGGGAATCACAATTTGTGCATTTTTATTTGTCATGACAGGTGAATCATTAACAATGTTTTCTTTGGCACCTCGTATAACAGATTATCAATTACAATGGATAAATATTGGTTTTAATATCATATGGTGGATTGTTCCTGCCTATTGCTTGAATATGTTTATCCATCGATTCGTGTTCTCATCCATGACCCAGAAAGAAATGCTTCATGTGGCCAATATTGTACCGCGTTTTGTTAGTTTTCTAATCTATTCAATTGCATGCCTGGGCATTGTGGCGTATGTATTTGAACAGGAAATTTCTCGTTTTCTGGCGACTGGCGGCATTTTTGCCATGATGATCGGTTTGGCGGTAAAGATGAACGTGGCAGATATTCTTTCCGGGATAGCGATCAATATTGAGTCTCCCTTTCGTCAGGGAGATTGGATTCAAATTGATCAACATGAAGGCATGGTGATCGATATCACATGGCGATCCACTCGTGTTAAAACTGGAGAAAACGCTGTTTTGTGCATACCCAACAGCAAGGCGACAGACTCATCCATTCAAAACTACAATACGCCAGGGGAATTGAACTGGATAAAAATCAAAGTGCCGCTTAGTCATCTGGTATCACCGGAAATGGTAGAAAATATTTTGACTGCTGCCGTATATGCCACCAGAGATGTAATTACAACACCGCCACCAAAAATCTTTTATAAAGGTACAACAGAGCTGAATGCCTGGTTTGATATATTTTTTTGTATAAATGATTATGCCAGTCGAAAGCGTCGCATCAATGATGTCTGGACTTCCATATGGAAACATTTGCGATATGCAGAAATGACCTTATCCATGATGGGACAAAGTTTTCGTTTTCCGCAACAGAAATTGATTGATATCCTGAATCGTCTGGATATTCTTGAGGGAATCAGCATTGAGGATAAATTGGAGCTGGTTCCACATTTTAAATGTAAAACCTTTGCGGCAGGCCAAATTATTGTAGATCATCAGGAATTGAAATCAGATGAATTTTATATTATTCGAAAAGGTGCTGTTCGCGTATATTTTTCATCAGATGATGGAACAATGATTGAAGTTGATCGCATGGGTGCAGGAGAATATTTTGGTGAGACCGGCTTACTTGGTGAAGCATACGCGGCACAGATCAAGGCGGTTACAGATGTTTCTATTGATGCAATTTCTGGAGAAATACTTTTCAGGTGTGTTGATGACCGAAAACCTTTTTTGGATCAGTTGCGGCATCTTAGATTAAGACGAAATCTTGCACGCAAACAACAAAAAATTCAGTATGAAGAAGCGCAGGCTGTCAAGGATAAGAAAAAACAATCTTTTTTAGGTCGTGTTTTTGGAACTTTTACAAGGCGTATCAAAATAAGGAATAAGTGATGACAGCATGGCAATTCCATCAAAAGGATAATAAGCAGATTTACAGTCATGCTGCCATCAAAATATTATGATGATAATATGTCATTTAATGACGTTCAAAAACGCTCATGGGAGACGTTGACAATTTTTCAACCATTGCTTTTTGAATACGATTTTCATGTTCAGATTTCCGCTGATAGGCATTATTGATTTTTTCCAACAAATTATCAAGCTTACATGGCTTTAATAAAAAGTCGAACGCGCCCTGTCTCATGCCCTCAATCGCTGTTTCTACTGTACCATGTCCGGTCAGCATTAAAACCTCGGTTAAAGGTTTCATTTTTTTTACAGTTTTTAATACGTCAATGCCACTGGTCCCAGGCATTTGGACATCAAGAATCATGACATCGAAATTGAATTCTTTCAATTTTTCAAGCGCAGCGTTGCCATCATACGCCTTTGTCACATGAAAATTTCTTGTTCTGAGACGCTCAGCCAATGTGTCAACAAATTCTATTTCATCATCTACTAAGAGTATTCGTTTATTCATAATTCCCTCCTTCACAACAATGGATACATGAAAACATCAAACCATTATTGTACATTTCTAAAAGGTTATGGTGATTGAGTCATTAAAACAGATTTTGCTGTCTCAACAAGACCATCCGGAAAACCAATGACCTGAAACAATACCATAAATCCAAGAACCCACATAATCACCAGGGAAATAATCCACAACAAAAAGCCATACTTGATAAAGTCAAAGGGGCTGATCATGCGTTGACCGGTATCTGAATAAACTCCCAAACCATAAACAATGGCATTGTTGGGGGTGCCAACAATCAAAAAATGCGCAAATGATGTTGCAAAAGCTGTTGCCAGACCAATGGCCCAGGGTTCACCATGAACACCACTCATAATCCCCATTGGAACAGCAATCGGGCCTAGTAAAGCTGTTGTTCCGGCATCAGACATGAAATTGGTCATTAATCCAGAGAATGAACTCATCCCAATCCATAGCCCTAAACCTTTGCCAAAACCGATATAGTTCAGTCCATTCAGGAAAATTTGTGCCAACCATAATGCTGCGCCGGTTTCCTTTAACAACGCGCCTAATGTCAAGGCACCACAATACATAAACCATGCATCCCAGGATATACCCGCTAATATTTTACGCCAGTCAGCAATTTTGAAAACGACCGGAATAATTAATGCCAATAATGCCGGGCCACCAAGTCCCAAATCATGCCCACCAAAAATCCATAAAATTAGAATCAAGATCATCATACCAAATGCCACATTTTCCTGATAGCTCATTTTTCCCATTTCTTTGGTAGATTCTTTAATCGCTTGTAATCCAGGGGTTAAATCTTTAGTTTTGACATTTCTAAAAATAAACAACATGTATAATGCCACTGCCAGTCCCAATACAGGGGATAATGGCAAGCCATAAAGCATCCATTGACCAAAACTCATGGGCACATTGTAATCAGACCAAAAACCCATCATAATGACATTTCTGCCCCCAGCCGCCGGTGATCCAACACCACCAACATTTAGTGCAAAACAGAGTGAGAGGAGCAAGAGTTTTGCCAACTCTGGATCATGCTCAATCTCGCCCCTGGTTTTGTTTGACGAAACAGCACCCATATACACAGCGGCCATGACAGGTGCCATAAATGCAGCCATTGCATGGGCAGAAATAAAAGCACCTAACACTGACATTGACACACATAGGACAATAATAGGTAACATAAATCCACTGGTCCATCCCAATATCCATGTTGCAAGCCGCTTGTGTAATCCCACGCCAATGACAGTTACGCCCATTGCAAGGACACCCAACAAGAATAATGGTGCATCACCGGCAAAGGTTTGACCAATCATTTTCATGGGTAATAATTTGAAAAAATAAGCAAAGACCGGCATTAAGATACCAACAAGCCCAATAGGCAGAGCTTCTGTTGCAAAATATATGATTGCCATTGGGATCATCCCCAAAACCAGTTTGGCTTTCCAGGCGGCATGCGAAAGATCGCTTGCAATATGCCAGTCGATCATTTTTTTGGCAATTTGTTGTTTATCTATCAAATCAATCAGGCTCTGCGGTGTTGGTAAGATAAAACCAATTAATATAAAACACACTGCCCCAGTGATGAGCCAGAGCAATTTGTTTGATAATATGCCTGGTTGTCCTGTTGAAATATTTTCATGCGCCATATCCAAATCTCCTTTCTCATTGCAAATTTAATGATGGGCATTTAAAAAAAATGCCCGGTTCAAGTTCTATTTGGATTTGGTGAAAGATCTGGCAGTTTTAAAATCCCCTGCTTCAGCAAAAGTAGCGGCAGTCATTGCATCCTCGAATTTTGACTGGTATGCTTCACGAACTGTTTTCATCAAATCTGTTATGGATACAGGTTTTTGGAGATATTCATAGGCACCCAGACGCCGTGCTTCCTGCTCATCCTTTTCTGATCCATGTCCTGTAAGCATAACAATTTGAACACCAGGAAAGGCCTTTTTGGTCCGTCTGAGTAATTCCATACCATCCATGCCTGGCATTTTCAGGTCCAGAACCATTACATCCGGAAGATCTTCATTCATGGTTTCTATCGCCTCTTTGCCATCATAGGCAACTTTGGATTGAACATCTCTCATTTGCATTCGCTCTGATAGCGATTTTACAAATTCTTTTTCATCATCTACCAATAAAACTTTCATTTCTTTCATAATATACTCCTTTGTTAATTGACTAATTTGTCTATACTTAAAAATGTTTTTGCCATCTCAGCTTCACCGGCCTCCGCATATGTAGCAGCGATCATTGAATTTTGCAAATGTTTTATCAGCGGAAACCTGGATTTTGCCTTGATTTTTTCTTTTGATGCTTCATGAATTTTTTCTAACAGAGCATCAAGGTTTAATGGCATCAAAAAATCATCAAATACGCCCATTTTCATAGCTTCAATGGATAATGACAGTTGATTACCACTATTTATTGTAATGACTGGTATTGATTTTTTTCTGATTTTTTTTAGAATCCCAATACCATTATGTTTCATTTCAACCAGATTGAGTAGAATTACATCAATGGTATTACGTCCAAAACACTGTCGTATTTCTTTTAGTGTACATGCACCATAAATTTTCCATTCTTTCGTTGATGCATGTTGTTTGAACAGATCTAAAAACTTGCTGTTTGACTCAACAACTAATAATGTGATCCTCATAATTATTCTCTCGCTTTGGTTGGATTCATTTGATTATTGACTCTGCAATGCAGATGCCAAAATATATAAACAATATTATATTAGATAGTTATAAAATTATTGTTGATTTGTAACAATGGGTGTGTTTCAATATGTTTCAATGTGTTTTTATTGTTTGAAACATATCAAGACAAATCAAGACGGTTGTTTTATCGATGATTTATTTAAAGTCTTTTTATTTGTGGATTTTCTTAAGCGTCTTGATTTTTGAGGATAATTTCAGTATATGCGTATTGTATTATAATTTATGAGTGTAACCAAAGTGGCCGGAATTTAAATTATCTCTCACCATTTTTTTGAACCAGGATTACACTGAAGAAGATGAATAAGATGAAATAAACACAGTATTTTAATCATCTTATTCATCTTCTTCAGTGTAATCCTGGTTCAAAAAAATGATGAGCAAATTGTATTCACCGGCTATTTTGGTTACACTCATAATTTATTTTGATCAAGTACAAAAAAAGGTAAGTTTAGAATGCAACCAACGCAAATTTCCGGCTTGTTTAATACACCAATCTCAATGGCAAACATTACTGATAAGTTACCACTTGGTATCGCTATATTGGATAAAAACAGACGGGTTATTACAATTAACAGTGCTTATGAGGCACTCAGTGGATTTTATCGTGAGGATATTCAGGGTATTCCCTGTTTTCATATTACACGAAGTCGGTTGTGTATGCAGAATTGCCCGATGGAACATGGGCCAAATCATTTTGAACCGGTTTCTATTGAAACAGATATCATTAACAAATGCAGGGAGATGATACCGGTAGAAATAAACTTATCACCCGTCCAAGATCATCAGGACAATTGCGTGGGATATGTTGAAACAATAAAAGATCTCAGATCAATCAAGGATAATGCATTATTGACACATCATGCATATGCTTTTGATAATTTAATCGGTAAATCAAATGAAATGACAAAACTTTTTCAGCATATACCCCTGCTTGCACAAAGTGATTCGGCAATTCTAATTACGGGTGAAACAGGCACCGGAAAAGATATCTTGGCAGAAACGATTCATCAGGCATCTAATCGTTCAAAAGGACCTTTTGTCAAAGTAAACTGTGGTGCATTGCCAGAAACCTTATTAGAATCTGAACTATTTGGACATCAAAAAGGAGCATTTACTGGAGCAGTGGAGAATAAACCCGGACGATTTCGACTGGCTCATAATGGTACCCTTTTTCTAACCGAAATTGGAGACCTGCCTTTGTCTCTTCAAGTGAAACTGCTGACTTTTCTTGATGATCAGGTGGTCTATCCCCTGGGAAGCACCAAAGGATTTCAAGCAAATGTTCGGGTCATTGCTGCCACACATTGTAATCTGGATCAGATGGTGAAAGAAAAAAAGTTTAGACAGGACTTGATGTTTCGATTAAATGTCGTTCGATTACACCTTCCACCACTCAAAAAGAGAGGCGCGGATGTTCGATTAATTATGGATCATTTCATTCATGAATTTTCATCACGCTTTAATAAGCAAATTAATGGATTCTCCAAAGAAGCCCTGGATAAATTAATGGGTTATGCATTTCCGGGAAATGTTCGAGAACTTAGAAACTGTGTTGAGTATGCAATCAATATCTGCCAGAATGATGAAATACAATTGGAACATTTGCCAGCCTACATTGCAGAATCAGATGCTGTAAATAATGATCAAAAAAATGAAATGATCGAACCTTCCACATGGGTAATGCCTGCCCAAACATCAGCATCAAATGAAATCCAGAAATGGTCTGATATGGAGAAAAATATGATTATATCAGCATTAGTTGAAGCAAAAGGGCGACGTAATCAAGCTGCCGCACTTTTGGGATGGGGTCGCAGTACACTGTGGCGAAAAATAAAACAATATGGGTTGGATAATTGATTATTAAACCAAATACAAAAATTTTGATCCCGCTCTTTTCAAACCAGATCGCACCCCGATTTGATTTGGCCACCAATGTGTGTATTGTCATTATTGAAGATAATCTATTTCAACAAAAAACAGTGGTTCTGCCCCGTTCATCAGCAGAGGAATTATGTTATTATATACTTACCGAAAAAATTGACACGGTGATATGTGGTGGAATCGAAGATGAATACTTTCAATATTTAATTTGGAAAAAGGTCAATGTAATAGATAATGTAATCGGTACATGCGATCAGGTAGCAAAACGTTTGCGGACCGATTGTCCATCATCTGGAGAAATATTAAACGAATAACGACAAGGAGGTTATATGAAAATAAAAATTTTCGAAATGTTTTACATAAAAAATATGCTGCAAAAGGTCTTTGAAATTGATTCTTCAACCAGCCGATATGATCATTTTCGGCGAAACATTCGAATCATTATCATCGTATTAACCATGTTTCCATTGACAGTCATGGCCCTGATCAATTATCATCAATTTCTAAAAAGTTTGAAACATGAAATCATTACGCCTGAAAAGGTTTTGGTCAACAAAACACGTCATTCCATTGAATTCTTCTTAAAAGAAAGATTATCTTTGTTAAAATCAATCTCACATATGTACACATACGAAGAACTTGCTGATATTAAGCGACTAAACAGAATATTATACGTGCTGAAAAAAGAATTCAGTGGTTTTGTCGATCTCGGAATAATTGATGGAAATTCTGGTAATCAACTATGTTACTCGGGTCCTTACAAACTTCAGGGCAAAAATTATGCAGATCAAAACTGGTTTCATGACGTCAATCTAAATGGTACATATATCAGTGATGTTTTTATGGGGCATCGTAAATTTCCCCACATTGCCATTGCTGTACAACATTTTGAAAAAAGCGGGCGCTCATGGGTGATTCGAACCACAATTGATACCAAAATGTTTGATAATTTCATTGCGGCCATGCAATTGGGTGAAAAAGATGATGTCTTTATCCTGAATAAAGAAGGCATTTTTCAGACCAATTCACGAATGTTTGGAGATGTTTTGGAAAAATGCCCCATCAATATTCAGACATCAGGCCATGCCACTTACATATTAGAAACTCAGGATAAACATGGCGATGATCTTTTTATTGCTTATACACATTTTAACTATCCTGAATATACCCTGGTCATTGTAAAATCTCATGCTGTTGCTTTGCGAACATGGTTTGCCTTAAAAAGTGAACTTTTCTGGGTTTTCTTAATTGGATCGTTGTTGATTATTATCGTGGTATTCCAGTTGACAAATGTCATGGTCAATCGGATTCAGGAAGCTGATCAGAATCGAGAGTTGGCTTTCAGAGAATTAGAACATCATCGAAAATTATCATCCATTGGCAGATTAGCAGCCGGAGTTGCTCATGAAATCAATAATCCCATGGCAATTATTAACGAAAAAGCGGGTTTAATGAAAGATCTCATGGCTTTTCAACCAGATATTAAATATCATGAAAAATTCATGGTACAAATCATGGGAATTCTGAAATCTGTGAAACGATGTCGAGATATTACACATCGGTTGCTGGGGTTTGCCAAACGAATGGATGTACAAATTGAAACAATTGATTTAAATGAACTTATTGAAGAAGTCCTGAGTTTTTTGGAGCGTGAAGCCCTTTACAAAAATATTGAGATTAAGTTAAATCTATCAGAAACCTTATCCAGAATTGATTCGGATCGCGGTCAACTTCAGCAAGTTTTTTTAAATATTATTAATAACGCCATGGCTGCTATTGATGAAGGTGGTGTGATTACGATTACAACCTCTGAAGAAAATGATGAAACCGTGCTTACATCAATTAGTGACAATGGTTGCGGCATGTCTGAAGAAACATGTCGAAAAATATTTGAACCATTTTTTACCCAAAAGGCCCAAGGTACAGGCCTGGGACTTCCAATAACCTATGGTATTATCAATAAATTGGGGGGGAAAATTGAGGTGAAAAGCAAGGTCAATGAAGGAAGTACTTTCTACATTTATCTTCCTGTCAAATCAAAGAAATAGTATCGGAGGAATTAAATGGATGAACTAAAAATATTACTTGTTGATGACGAACAAGAATTTGTAACCACTCTGGCCGAGAGGCTGGAAATAAGAGACATGAATGTCTTTGTGGCAATGGATGGGGAAACCGCCTTAACCATTGTGGAGCAAAAACTGCCTCAAGTGATTGTCCTTGATGTCATGATGCCTGGTATAAATGGCCTGGATGTTTTGGAAAGAATTAAATCGATTGATTCCAGAATACAGGTCATTTTGTTGTCCGGGCATGGTTCGACAAAGGATGGTATCAAGGGGTTAAAGCTAGGTGCTTTTGATTTTCTGATTAAACCCATTGATATTGATGAACTGATTACGAAAATTAATGAAGGATGGAAAAAATATTGTGATAGTCAATAACAATCAAAATGAGCTTGCCTTTTTGGGCAAGATAACCGCCAGCACAACACATGAAATAAAAAATGTTCTGGCAATTATTCAAGAGTCATCCGGCCTGTTGGAAGACATTCTGGCGATGTCGGAAAGTAAAGATTATCCGCACAAGGATCGCTTTATTGACACCCTGAATCGCATTCAAGCGCAAATTCAGCGTGGTATTGATATCACGTCAAACTTAAATCATTTTGCGCATAGTCCTGATAATGAACGATCAGATATTGATTTTAATGATTTGATCAAAAATTTAAGCATGTTAGCTGCTCGTTTTGCAAGACTTAAAAAAGTTATGCTTATTACTGAACTGAGCGATGTGCCATTAATCATTGAAACCAATTCTGTTCAATTGCAAATGAATATTTTTGGTGCTATTGAAATAATATTAAATCATATCCAGGATGGAACGATTAAGTTGATTCCTGACAAACAGGATACGCAAATGATATTACAATTGTATTACGATCTGTTAACTGAGGAACAGTTCAATTGTATTACTACCTGTAAACAATGGCAAGAACTGGAAAGCAGGCTTTTAGATTTAGGGATACGTATTTTATTACACACGAAGAGATGAATCCTGTGTCTCTTCTAAGAGAAGGAAGGCTTAAATAATAACTTCACCATTATTGATATTTATTGTCATTTTGAGGTAACTGTGATGCAGAGGCGTAGCATGCTAAGTCTCTGCACGACCTTCGCAAAAAGGTCGGAAATCACTCTAATGAACAAGGATGAGGTCCCTGGTTTCTTTTTGTTTGTTTGTTTTAATACACTCAATTAGTGAAGTTACCCATTCAAAGCATGGTTCATCAATTGGAGCGATCGTTCTTCTTTTCTGAGCTAATGACTCTGTATAAGCTGATAGCCAAAGATATGCTAATGTCTGCTTACTGGATAATCCTGATTCCAGCACTCTATCGAAGTTGAAAGCAACCCAATCGTCAAATGAAAATATTTTTATAGTTATACCGTAAAGTTGATATACATCGTTTATTTTTTTTGTAATTTCATCCTTTCTACTTGGTTTGTCAGTCGTCACAAACCCAACTGTTTCTATCTTTTCATGAAATTCAAGTTTTTCTGATACTTCATCAATTTCATCGCGAAGATAATTTTTACCATATTTAGCATCCCAGGCCTCAACAATTTCATTGTTTTCGAGTAATTCAATGTCGCCAATATTTCCATGTTTTTTATTTGCTGAGCGCATTTGTGAAAGAGGCTTTAAATCAAGGTAAGTTAATGAACCTGTTTCTATAATTGCTTGCATTAATGAGTGCATTGCAACTTCCATTAATCTTGCAGCATAATCCGACATTTCAATATGTTTAGTAATAATACTTTTTATTTCATATTCTTTAGGGTCTTTTTTTAAAAATGAATCTTTGTGACTAATGAGTGTGTTGCATTTATCATCAAAGTCAGAAGCTTGGTTAAGAAGGAGTGATATTAGATATTGCAAGGCAACTAAAGGCGATGAGTCGTCATCTTCAAGAATATCTACAATATTTAACCATTGTTCTCTTGCACCTCTTAGCCTTGCTTTATATAATTTAGTATAGGGATAGTTCTCAGCCAAGCTTCTGGTCATCATAAAACCGTCAGCGTTTAATCTTAAAAGATTATATTTTCTTAAAACTGGAGTGACATAATTTTTATCAAGAACTCTCATTGATATGCCATCTACCCAAGAAAATGAATTTTTATTGACACTTCCTTTGTGTAATCTAATATTTTGTTGAGGAGCAATTGATTTAATTGAAAGTTGCATAACAGATAAAGCAACTAAAGCCCGCCCAACTTCACTTGTAATAGAATCCACTAAAATTCTAATATTATCTATTAAATCTTGTTTTATAGCATCTATCGAAATTTTAACTTTACGATCTTTTAAATCAAGAATTATTTTTTCCAAAAAGCCATCCTCAAATGCATCTTTTATAGACTTAATTCGTATTTTTGAATCTTTTGATAACTTTCCTTCTTTGAATTCTTGTATACTTCCAGATAAGGAATTGTATTCACTTCTGTCTTCAAATACCTTTAAGCATCTTTCTTTATTTTCATTAATTGAATATTTCATTGCAAATAAGTCAGCCTTTGTAAACTACGTTTGTTTAAAGTAGGAAATTGATATGGTATTAAATAATAATCGATTTTTATCTGAGGATTTGTATTGTGGTTTCTAATTTCAAATCCTATTTTTTTAAAATTGTTAATTTCTTTTAAAAATATTTTTTTATCTAACTTAAAAATTTCTGTTAATTTATCAATATGTAATTGTTTTCCAATAGTTACACCATTTGTGATCTTTTTTGCTAAAATCCAAAAATTTTTGTTTGAAAGATATCTATCTAAAAATTCAAAAAAAAAGTAACTATCCTGTTTATTTTGATAGTAACCAAAGAGTTGTATTAGGTCATCTTTGTGTGCGATCTCTTTGAGAGTTTTTTCCAAAAATTTCCAAATAGCTACTAAAGAGTACTTATTTTCACTTAGTGAAGTAAGTATAATTTTTTTAGTCCCTAATATATGAGAATGTTTTGCGGAGAGATTAATTTCAATTGAATAATACTTTTTTTCTAAGCCTTGCTCATTTGAAACAACAAAATCCCAGCAGTCACTATTCAGGTTAAAGTTAAAGTTAAAAGCCATAGAATCATGAGAATCGACATCATTTAACTCAATACCATTACTTAAATATTGTATAGCCTTTCCTTGTGTTGTGACAGGTATTTTTTTCTTAAAAAATCCAGCTTTATTTTGATTAATAATAGCCTCTTTAGCTTTTCTTGCGTATATTTTAGTTAAGCTTGATTTTCTTTTTCTAAAACCTAATTTCATATAGGTGGGCATTAGTTTAACATCAAATGGTAAGTCAGTTTTAAAAATTTGATTTAAAACTGATAATGCTAATATTCTACCTGCCTGAGGTGGTACTGAATTCCCCAATTGCATTATTGATGTCTGACGACTACCTACTATTTTGTAGTTGTCAGGAAATGTTTGTAACCTTTTTAATTCTTCAACATTAAACGAACGATTTTCCCAGCTAAATGGACCTGTGTATTGTCCACCTTGTGCCTTTATTGTTCTAACAGGTGTGTCTGGATCAGCTTTATACAAGTAATCTGAAAACTTAGATCTCCATCCGAATATTGGGTTCGGATGTCCCATTTTTTCTGTATAAAAACTGTAATTTAAACCTGGAGGTATGTTTTCTAATAAATGTCCATGGCGACCATTGATACCAATTTTACATCCTGATGTGTCAATATCTTGTACTGCATTTTTTGCATTATAATACGGTCTGCAATCTTCAGAGTCAGGTCCATGAGTCGGATAAGGAAATAAAAAATCACCATTCTTCACACCAACAATTATCAATCTTTCTCTGTGCTGTGGAACACCATAATCAGCTGCATCTATAATTCTCCAATGTAAGTTATACCCTGCCTTTTGAAATGCATCCTGAATAAGTTGCCAAGGCTTACCTTTTTGCGCACCAACTATTCTATATACATTTTCAAATAAAAATCCTTCGGGTTGTAGGTATTTTAGAATCCTTACATATTCCTCAAATAATGTTCCTCTTTGATCAGTCAATCCTTTAACACCAGCAGCTCTAGCACCAGCTGCCGAAAACGTTTGACATGGGGGGCCGCCAATTATAAAATCAATATTATTAAACTGTGGTGTATATTTCCTGATATCTATGTTGGTAATTTTTGTATTGAAAAATTTCCCATTTTTATATGAATTTTTTTCTAAAGTTTCTGTATATTTTTTTTCAATTTCTACGCATTCAACAATGTTGAATCCAACATCTCTGAAACCAATATCCAAGCCACCGCCCCCACTAAATAGGCTTAGTATATTAATTTTATTTATATTTTTGAGTTTTTCATATAGCTTTTGTCCAAAAATGTCCGGCCATGCTATTTTCTCATCCGTTGTATTTAATGCAATTAAAGCATCATTAAACCAACTTGTAGAAGGCTTATTGGTATTAAAAAGACTTAATTGTTTCATATATCTTCAATATTATCCTCAACCTTTTAATTTAACAAATTTAATACCACATTAATATTTTTTGATAAAGAAAAAAAAATAAAATACAATATACCTATAGCTTTAACCCTGCAAGTTTCTGAAATAAATAAACAACATTTTTCAACGAAATCCGATTATCATTATTGGTGCCATTATGGATAATACTCGAATTCATTCCTGCCATGATTTTTAACATAGTTATTGCATCGGTCAAAAGCGCATTATTATCTTGCTGACCAAGTATAATATAAACACCTTCAGAAAAAAGACGATTATCAGGATCATTCGAATAAATCAGTAATCTTTCAGCATTGGACGCGGAATCTGCAAATTCAGATTTCACAGTAACTGTTACGATTTGTTGGTTATTAGGTTCAATACTAAAAGGTGGCGCGGGTGATGATATAAGCCATGCGGAGTTATGTTCCTTTTCTATATCGGTAATATTCAGGACATTGGCACCCTCATTATAAATAACAAACGTTTTACTATTGGCATTAATTCCTTTTGCCACAACTGTAAAATCTTGCGGGCCAAAGGGTACGACAAATCCACTGATTTGAACTGTCCAGTTACCTTTGGATGGTTTATTCACAACAACTTGTTCAACATTGTCTACATGATTTTTACCATATAATGCCATAGACTCAGGATTGTTTTTATCTAATATCCAGGGTAAATATTGATTTCCATCCGGGTCAGTGATCAGTAAATCAAGGTCATTAACCAGAGCTTTTGCCGCAGAAGGCGATCCTGGCTGATCTGTCCATACCAGTGTGACTTTAAGTTCATCAATATTTTGTGGTACCATGATGTTATATGTTTGATCCGAACCGGTTTCATTGATGACACCATTATCCCAGGAACGTTGGATGATCAGATTTGCACATTTTTCTACATTCATTAAGCCCCAGCCAGTTTCATAATCAGGGCCTGTTCTTCCCAAATCTTTTGCACTATGAATCAATAACGCTTTTAAGGTGGTTGCTGTTGGATATTGACCAATAATATTATGAAAATGTTGATATAGAAGTGCGGCACCTCCTGAAGCTGAAGGGGTTGCCATTGACGTTCCACTAATAGAATTGTATTTGTTGTCCGGATAAGTAGAACGAAGCCCATATCCATTTGCGCATAGATCTGGTTTTATTCTGCCATCATCAGCCGGTCCCCATCCGCTGAATTCGGTCATTTCATCTGAATCAGTCAATGCACCAATGGTAATTACGTTTTTTGCAACCCCTTTACAAGTAATACTGTCGTAAGGGCCATCACATCGAGAACCACCAGCATTGCAGTCCGGACCATCATTTCGATCATTTCCAGCTGCTTTGAAAGCAAGAAGACCTGTGTTATATATAATTTCATCCCATTCTTGTGAAGAATATGAATATTTACCAAAATTTGTGCTTCCGTACTCATTCTCCCATACACCATAATCATTTTTTTCCCAACCCGCTATTAGACCATATGAATGATTGGAAATGAATATCCCATTTTTGATTGCTTTTCCCATTTCCATTTCATCATTTTCCCAGTCATACGATCTGATTCGAACTGCAGGAGACATTCCCATTGCAGTAATATCATTCAGGCCTCCTCCACCAATGGTTCCTGCAACATGAGTTGCATGACTACTTACGTTTGGAGGATTATCCATCACTGTCAGCCTGTTGCCAAAATCATCATGCATATAAACAGCACCGCCATCCCAAACACCAACAGTCACCCCTTGACCATCCAGGTTTAAAGGTGCTTTTCTCACAACATCAGCATATATTCTTTTTGCTGCGGTTTCATTAAAAGGAATATCAGGCGGTTCAGCAGGTTCAATCCATTCAACTTCATCAAGGGAGGCAATTTTTTCAATATGTTTTATTTCTGTCCGAACAGAGATTGTTTTATCAGATATCCAATTTAATATTTGTATCTTACTCTCGCCGAGTTCCTTGATTGCTTTGACAATTTCTGCTTGCGTGACATCTTTAAAAATCATGACATAAATCACAACAGTGCCATCTTTCATACGTGCATTTCGTGGAAATTCTTTTTTTAAGATTTCTTGAGACATTTTATACACTGATTCAGGTGTATGTGCCCATTTCACTTTTACGCCAGTATTTGTTTGTTTTTCTTTTGAAGAATTATAGTTATCTGGATCAATAGAAACCCAATACGTATTGTTGGGAACATATTTTAATAACTGAATACCGTTTGCTTCCAATTCTAATTTTTCTTTGGCAGTGGGAATATGCGAAAACTGCATCAGCAAATGTTTTCTGGAATCGAAATCAAGGGGCAGGCTTCGTGTTTGTTCGGAATGAATGACGCCATGACTTAAAAGGACATCATTATTTTGTAATGTATCAATATGTTTCTTTGTTCTTGCCCCTGAATTGGTATTGTCAAAAGACAATCTGGTTGGTTCGATCCGAATATCTGCTGTACCTTCTGATTTAATTGTTTTTTCACGTTGGTATTGATTATCATTTTCATTTGATTCAATAACTACATTATCCACATCGCAAATAATTTTGATGATATTCTCTCCGGCCTTTGTAAAAGAATATTCAAAATCTTGTTTATACCCATAGTGACCTTTATCCAGGCCACTCATATATGCACGTCTGACACGATTTTCGTTTATATACAGCTCCATATAAAACTTTTCAGGAATATCAATTTCGCCATTATTGATATACGCATAATCAATATAAGCTGTTTCACCGGCAAATACCTGGCTGTCTGTATTGGTATTTTGTATGCCAGAAACGACAATGAGATCATCCCAGTTCTTTGGCTGGTAGGGTGTAATATTTGGCTTATCATAACTCACGACATTGATATTATCTTTTTCATATTCATTATCCATTTCATTTATTTCTGAAATGTCATTATCCGCATCACAAACCAGTTTCAATGTATAGACACCTGAATTTTCAAATACATATTCAAAATCTTCTGCAAACCCATAATATTCTTGCAATAAATCAGAATTACTGGCACGCCGGACACGCTCATTATTCACATAAAATTCCAGATAAAACTTACCGATGATATCCGCTGCCCCATTATTGATGTATGAATAATCAATATATGCCGTTTGTCCAGCGTATATCGTACTATCATTGAACGTTCCTGCCTTGTTCGAGATGACAATCTTATCTTCCCAATCCGATGGTTTGTAAGGGGTTAAATTGGGCTTACCAACAGATGTCGTACTTATACTTCGTTGATAGGTATTATCATTTTCATTGGATTCATTCACATTATTATCAGTATCACATACCAATTTAATGGTATAGGTTCCGGCTTGCGAAAAAGTATGTTCAAAATCTTTTTTGTATCCATAATATTTCTGCTTAAGCCCCTGCATGTATGCTTTTCTAACGCGACTACCATTAATATATAATTCAACATAAAACGTTTCTTCAATATCTGTTGTACTGTCATTTTTATACGCATAGTCAATATATGCCTTCTCGCCAACATATAGAGTATCACTGTTTGTTGTATCTTTTTTATTGGAAACAACTATTTTGTCATCCCAATCATCAGGTTGATAAGGCGTTAAATTCGCTTTACTAAAGGATATAGATTCTATGTCAATCTGGTATTCATTATCGGTTTCGTCGGATTCTATAATATTATCATCAACATCAGTGATCAATTTCAGGGTATATATTCCTGATTCAGAAAACGTATACTCAAGATCTTCTTTGTAACCATAGTATCCTTGCTCCAAATCATCCATATATGACCTTCTCACTTGACTTCCATCGACATAGAACGTAACATAAAACCTTTCTTTTATATCAGCTAAACCATTATTAATGTAAGCATAATCAATGTATGCCTTTTCACCCGCATATATTGTGTCTTGCGTATTTGTTCCCATTTTATTGGAGACGATAATAATATTATCCCATCCTTTTGGCTGATGGGGAGCAACATTTGGTTTTTGAGGGCTTAAAACAAGTTTATTACGTGTAAATGTATTATCAGTTTCATCTAACTCATCTACATTATTATCCGCGTCACATATTAATTTTATTGAATAGGTTCCTGGTTCAGAAAATATATGTTCAAAGTCTTCATGATAACCATAATAGTTTTGTTGCAGATCTTCATTATAAGCACGTCTGACACGTTCATCATTAATATATAACTCTAAGTAAAACTTCTGGTTGATATCAGTATCGCCATTGTTTAAATATGCATAATCAATATAAGCTGTTTCTTCATTATATATTGTATTGTTGCTGTTGGTGCCTTCGATATTAGATACAATTATTTTATCTTCCCAACTACTGGGCTTATATGGCGTTAAATTGGGCAATGCGTTTGATGAAACGGCAGCATACCCCTCATGTTCATTATCATATTCATTGGATTCTGAGATAATCTTATCTGCATCACATACAAGCTTTAGCGTATATGTACCAGAAGTTGAAAATGTATATTCCACATCTTCATTATACCCATAATAGCCTTTCTGTAATGATTCTTTATAAGCGCGTCTGATACGTGTACCATTGATATAAAGTTCGATATAAAATTTTTGATTGATATCTATTTCACCATTATTAATGTAGGCATAATCAATATATGATGTTTCACCTGAATACAGTACGGTATTACTGTTCGTGCCCTCTATATTGGATACCACTATTTTATCTTCCCAGCTACTGGGTTTATGTGGCGTTAAATTGGGCAATGCGTTTGTTGAAACAATGATATCTTCTTCATGTTCATTATCATATTCATTGGATTCTGCGATATTCTTATCCGCATCACATACGAATTTAAGCGTATATGTACCAGGCGCGGAAAACGTATATTCAACATCTTCATTATACCCATAATAGCCTTTCTGTAATGATTCTTTATAAGCGCGTCTGATACGTGTACCATTGATATAAAGTTCGATATAAAATCTTTGATTGATATCATTTTCACCATTATTGATGTAGGCATAATCAATATATGACGTTTCACCTGAATACAGTACTGTATTACTGTTCGTGCCCTCTTTATTGGATACCACTATTTTATCTTCCCAGCTACTGGGTTTATATGGTGTTATATTGGGCAATGCATTTGATGAAACGTTGATACTTCCCTCGTGTTCATTATCATATTCATTGGATTCTGCGATATCATTATCCGCATCACATACGAACTGAATCGTATATGTACCAGGCGTAGTAAATGTATATTCCACATCTTCATTATATCCATAATAGCCACTCTGTAATGATTCTTTATAAGCGCGTCTGATACGTGTACCATTGATATAAAGTTCGATATAAAATCTTTGATTGATATCATTTGTACCATCATTGATATAGGCATAATCAATATATGAAGTCTCATCTGAATATATTACCGTATCACTGTTAGTGCCTTCATTATTGGATACAACAACGATATCATCCCAATTTCTGGGATTATAAGGGCGTAAATTGGGCATTAACTGCTTTGACAATCTTGTCCCTTGCTGATATACAAAATTTAAATTGGGTTCAGAAGCTGTCTTATCTGCATGAATAGCACTTGCCTCAAAAATTGAATTTGATTTCTTAGTACTGGTATCCATGACCGGATCTGCTGATTTCATAAAATCTTCATCAATTGTGTTTACGTTGTTAGTATCCACAAATATATCTTTATTCACCTGACATTCAACAGGTATAACAGGTTTAGCACTGCTGCTATCTTCTTCAACGACAACATCCACTGAATCTATGCCCGTTTGTCTGGTTAAATTATTATTGCCTGTAGAAAAAGAGTAACTCGGATCGGGTTCAGCACTTGTCTTATCTCTCTTACAAGAATTTTTTTCTGTAAATAAGTAACTTTTAATTTTTTTGTTTCCTTGATCCAATACTACAGCTTTTTTACTATTTACATCAATGGCATCCGATGATTCCACATATTGATTTTTATTAACAGGTACAAAATATTTTTTTATTATAACAGATTTTTGGCTCTGTTTATCTTTTTGAGGAGTCAGTATTTTAACATTTTTGACTTTTGGATTTTTTTCAGAAAATTTTTCAAATATATAAAATTGATCAGTATCAGAACTTTTTTTGTCTGAGGTTACGTCTGAAAAGGAATGGCTATTCTCATTTGTAATCACATGAAATTCTTGCAAATCAGACTGAACACTTTTTTCATCTTTATCATCAGTTTTATCTGAAGAGGCAACAAATGGATAATTGGTCAAAGCGGCAGGAACTTGTTCTCTTGGCACAGAAACGTTACTTTTTTTATCAATCTGAACAGTGTTTGAGACATTTTTTGATATATATTGAGTTTGTTTCAAAACTGATTCATGACTCTTTTCATCTTCACCCATTATGATATCGTTGTTTTTTTTCGGAGAGTTCTTATGACGACTAATTACCACAATTTTTTTTTCAAAAACGACTTGTTTTTTATTGGTCTGAAACCTTTCTTTGTTATGTTTTTCTCTTTGAAATAATTGTTGCGCCTGAATAGTGTTTAAAGGAATTAACAGCATGAATATCATACTATACACTACTATTTTGTCTAAAATACTATGATTTTTATTATGATAATAAAAAAACATTTGTTCCTCCCTTATGAGAATTAATAAATTGTTACCTGAAACAAATTATCAATTGTCACATACTCATAAAAATGTCAATACACAAATTCAAAAATGTATAATGTCATCAATATTATGACTAAGGAAATCTCTGATAATAAGTGCCTCATTTAATAAATTGCATTCCTTTTTTTTGAACCAGGATTACGCTGAAGAAGATGAATAAGATGAATTAAAAGTGTCTCATTTCATCTTATTCATCTTCTTCAGTGTAATCCTGGTTCAAAAAAGAATAGCATTTAC
>Ga0272440_1001235_pt1 | contig 21266 bp, 15 predicted proteins | sample SSMMMBAug17_FD_192440 | JGI IMG/M metagenome (GOLD analysis project Ga0272440, IMG submission 192440) | Marine sediment archaeal communities from Little Sippewissett salt marsh, Falmouth, MA, United States - SSM-MMB-Aug17 | ecosystem: Environmental > Aquatic > Marine > Wetlands > Sediment ...
CCAAGATCGAATTCCCCCCTTGAGGGGGGTTAGGGGGGTGTTTTTGAGTTTGTACCATTAATACGCCCCCCCCCCTAACCCCCCTCAAGGGGGGAATTCGATCTTGGTAAATTCTTTTCCGGAAATCACCTAAAATGATTATTTTATAAATTTATATAAAAATATAATGGTCTTATGCCTTTTGATCAATAAAAAGTATCAAATAATATCATTTTAATAAAATTTAATCAATATAAAAATAGCCATGTGGTTTGAATTAATTTTTTTGAAAGTGGACACAGTGGACGCAGTGGACGCAGTGGACGCAGTGGACAAAGTGGACGCAGTGGACAAAGTGGACAAAGTGGACAAAGTGGACAAGATTGACAAGGTGGACAAGGTTGACAAGGTGGATAAAGTGGATAACGTGGACTGAAAAAATATTTTTTCAGTCCACTGTTTCCATTTTGTCCACTGCTTCCACTGCATCGACTTTCAAAAAAAAGGGCGTATCCAATAGATGAGGGAGGCAAAAACTGGAATCAAGCCTATGGCCAAGCTCTGAATTTTCAATAGTAATTATGATCATCGGATTTTGGTTTGTCATGGTATCAAATTTGGCGGCTTGATTTTAGGGCAAAAAAAGTATTTTTTTGCAAAATATATCGAAAAAAACAGAAATATACCATGACAGAGCAAAATCCAATGATCATATAATCCAATTTTGTTTTAAAACTAACTTGACGTTTAATATTTTTTAAATTCAGCCTTTGTAAGTTTCAAATCAAATAAAAAATTTTATTAGATTCTAAATTGCATCTGTGCCTCTATCATTGGTTCGAACCCTGACAGCCTCTTCAACAGAAAGAACAAAAATTTTACCATCTCCAAGTTGGCCAGTTTGCGCGGTTTCTTGAATAATCTTAATGGCCTTATCAACCATTTCGTCTTTAATAACTATCTCGATTTTAATTTTTGGTATAAAATCAACCACATATTCAGCGCCGCGATATATTTCTTTATGGCCTTTTTGACGTCCAAATCCTTTTACTTCAACAATTGTCATGCCTTGTATGCCAATTTCATTTAAAGCCTCTTTGACATCATCGAGTTTAAATGGTTTTATAATAGCTTCAATTTTTTTCATTTTTAACTCCTTTTTTTAAAGGTTATTTTTTATTATATTACCTTAATTCAAAGATATATTTTTAAATTCTATGGTAATTTTTCTATAATATTATCAAATAATTCTTTTTGTTGTTTTTTAGTAAGCCCTTTTTCACCATAAAAATTTCTTACATAAAAAATATCCAGTACCTGATCTATTTTTGTTGCAATTTTAGAAATATATATATCAAGTCCGCATTTGAATAGAGCATCTGTAATAATATATAAAAGACCAGGGAAATCATTTGTAATTACCTCAACTATTGAAAAAAAACTTGAACTTTCATTATCCACGTTTATTTGTAACTTTTGTTTTTCTTTATCAGAGCAGTCAGCCTTTTCTTTTTCAATTTTATTATTTATTCGTACAGAAAGTTTGATTTCATTTGATAGTACAGCATTCAGTTTATCAGCAGCAGTATCCCAAACCTCATTTTCATAAATCAAATCTTTAGGTGGTGTAACATGAAATATATCAATAGCTGTGTCATTTTTCCATGTATATATTTGTGCATTTAAAATATTAATGTTACTTAATGTTAATACACCAGCTATTTTTGAAAAAAGGCCCGGCTTGTTTTTAGCACAAACTGTTATAATTCTTGTATTTGATTGTTCATCTTTTTCAATACTCCATACAAATCTTGAGTCTTTAAGTTTATTATAAAGATTAATGTGACTTATCATATCAATTGTTGAAACATACAAAAAGTATCTAAGAGACATAAATTTAATACAGTCTTCTGCTTTTTGGAGCATTTTATTATTTTCAAGAATTAATTTAAGCTCTTTCTTTTTTTGATCAACTGTTTCAACAGCCTCTGTTGTTGCAAGCTCGCCTTTTTCCAAGATGTTTATTGTTTTTATGAAAAGTTCAAATAAAAGTGATTTTATCCAATTATTCCATGCTTTGGGACCAGTTGCCATTGAATCAGAAATTGTTAAAAGGTATAACATTTTAAGAAGATTAATGTCTTTAATTGTTCTTGCGCAATTAACAATTGTTTCTTCATCTTGAATGTCTCTAGTTGTTGCAATTTTTATTAAAAAAAGATGTTTTCTTACAAGATACGATATAATTTTTATTTGTTCATCTTCCATTCCATAACGCTTAAGTATTTTATCAACAAGATTTGCTCCAATATCAGAATGATCGCCTTTTATATCATATTTACCGATATCATGGAGAAGACATGCCCAAAGTAAAAGATTTTTTTCTTTAAGATCGTTATATAATGCTGCTGTAAATTGATCAACAGTATCTTTATTGCCGAGACTTTTAGCAGCTTGAACTGTTTTTATTGAATGTTTATCTACAGGAAAAATATGGTATCTATTATACTGAATCCGGTTAACTATACCATTAAATTCAGGGATATATCTAACCAAAAAACCTGTACTTAGCATCTCATTTAAAATATTTGAGCCTGAGCAAATAAGAACATATTCAAAATCCTTAAAAATTGATTTGTTACTTATAAAATTATCATCTATTAGATAAAGAAGTTCTTTTATAATCAGCCTGGCAATTGCACTTAATGGAATATTTTTTTCACAGCTTAAAACAAAAATCTTAATTAAAAGTTCTGGTTTTTTAATGATATCTTCAATAGAAATAAATTCTAACATATTATGTTTATTAATAGTAAATCCACAATAATTTGTATTAATCTGATTAAAAGGTTTTATTTTTAAAGTATGTTTCTTTATGCTATGTTCAGATTGAAAAATTAAATATTGCTGCTTTATTACATCCATTCTGCCATGCAGTTCACCTAAGAAAATTTCAACCGGCTTTTGGCCATTTTGTTTTTGAAATTTCATTAAGTCAGCCAGTTTTGTTTGAAATTCCATATAAAGATGATCATTTTTTCTGCCAACCATATGATGGAGTCTGTTTCGAACATTATGAATGAAAGAAACAGACTCAATAAGTACATCAAATTCTTTTTCTGGTATATATCCTAAATACATTAAATCGTTTATTTGGATTAGACCTGACATAATTTTTGCTATCCAAATAATCATATGAAAATCTCTAAGTCCTCCCTGTCCCTGCTTTAAATCTGGTTCAAGAAGATAGGAAGAATCGCCATAACTTAAATGTCTTTTATTATTTTCATTAAAAAGCAAGGTTAAAATCTTTTTTGAACGTGATTGAATAATTTTTTTTGAAAATTTCTCATTCATATTTATAAAAAGCTCATGATTTCCACATATAAAACGAGCATCAATTAAAGATACAAGAACTTTAAGATCATTTTTAGCCAGATTTAAACAATCTTTTATTGATCTTGTTGCATGTCCTATTTCAAGACCTGTATTCCATAAAGGATAAATGATTTCTTTTACAAGTTCTTTGGCTATATCAGGTACAGTTTTTTCAAAAAGTAAAAGTATATCAATATCAGAATGAATACACATTTCATTTCTTCCAAAACCACCGAGTGCAACAATGGCAAATTTATATTTCTTAGATGTCAAATCTTTAGATTTAATTACATTGTCATAACTTTTTTTAAAATAGTCATCAAAAACAAGTGTATGTTTTTTATTAAAGTCTGGTTCATTATCCTTTATGAAATTTGAAATCAAAGATTGTCTTTTTTTTTGTAGATTTAAAATATTTAAGTTTTCCATCTTTAATATAAATCCTTTTAGTATTATCGCTTAGCTTTGCTTCATAATCTTGTGCATGGGCGAATTTTTATATTCGCCCATATGAGGGAAAAATATATACCAAATAATATTTTAATCTAATTCAAAAGCTCTTTCTCCATGAAGTGAATTGTCAAGTCCTTCTAATTCTTCATCTTTTTCAACTCTTAATCCACTAGTTATTAAATTTGTAATATATATAACAGCTAAGGTTCCGATTCCGCTAAATAATATAGTACCTACAATAGATATGAACTGAATCCAGACTTGCATAGGATTTCCATAAATTAGACCAGCTGAACCACTTGAAATACTTGGAGAGGCGAATATACCTGTTGCAATAGCGCCCCAAATTCCACAAATTCCATGCACACCAAATGCATCAAGGGAATCATCATAGCCAATTTTATATTTCAAAACAGCAACACTAAAAAAGCCGATAATTCCTGCTACAAGTCCAATTATAAGTGATGCTGGTAGATTTACAAATCCAGCAGCAGGAGTAATACCAACAAGTCCTGCTACAGCTCCAGAAGCAATACCAAGAATAGTAGGTTTTTTGCTGTGAAACCATTCAGCAAACATCCAACCAATTGCACCCATTGCTGCTGCTGTGTTAGTTACAAGAAATGCTGAGGCTGCAAGGCCATCTGCTACAAGTGCACTGCCTGCATTAAATCCAAACCATCCAAACCATAGAAGAGCAGCTCCAAGTGAGGTTAAAGCAACGCTTGAAGGAAACATAGGGTCTTTACCATATCCAAGTCTTCTTCCAAGAACTAATGATAAAACAAGACCTGCTATTCCTGCATTAATATGAACAACATTTCCTCCTGCGAAATCAAGAGCACCAATTTTTGCCAGCCATCCACCTCCCCAAACCCAGTTACATACAGGAGCATAAATAAATGTAATCCATAAAACAACAAAAACTATCCATGATGAAAATTTCATACGATCAACAACAGAGCCAAGGATCAAAGCTACAGTAATACATGCAAATGTCATTTGAAATATAACAAATAAAATCGTTGGTATTGTGCCTGAAATACTATTTATATCAATACCTGCTAAAAATAGATGACTAAGACTCCCTATAAATAAAGATGAGCTTTCACCAAAAGCTAATGAATAACCCCATATAACCCAAATAACGCTTACAATACAATATGCAATAAATGTCATTGCAAAAGTATTTAGTAAATTTTTAAAACGTGACATTCCACCATAAAACAGAGCAAGTCCTGCTGGAGTCATCATCATAACCAATGCTGTTGAGACAATTATCCAGGCAGTGTCTCCAGAATTTAATACACCATCTTCAGCAAATACTGAAGTACATGGCAATAATAAAAAAAACAGGATCAAACTTTTTAATTTCATTTTTATTCTCCTTTATTTTAATATTAAAAACATTAATTTATATGCACATGGCAGACTTTTATATTACTTAAGAGCAATAGATATGCCATTTGATAATAAGATTAAATTATAATATTATATCTATTTGAATATATGAAATATTTTTAGGGAAATAAAATGACAATATGAGGAATTCTTATTTATTGAAAACTAATTATTGAAACAAATTTGTAATTTTTTAAAAATTATAAATACAAAATTGTTGTTTTGTATAAGTTTTTAATAATATTTTATTTAAAATTCAATTTTGTTTTTCTTGTTTCATATGTTATAAAATGATAAAAAAGTTAACTAAAAAAAATCAAAACTGATGGTCTCGTAAATAGTCAATTTTTCTAAAATCGGTATTAATAAATTCAGATTTTTTACACATATAAAAATCTCATTTTTTGACTTTTTACGAGACTATCAAAATTGAATTATAGTATTTTGGGTGTAACAAAATTGAAAGATAATGAGGGAAAAATATGACTATACAAGACGAATATTATTCAACGAAACTTTACCCATTTCAAGATGGAATAATAAAATATTCAAAAAAATAAATACCGCATTCTATCTAACAGGTGGCACTGCCATAAATAGATGCTTGCTGCATTGATTTGGGCTTGACTACCGATAAGGAATATATATGAATATTCAAAACAAATTTGATAAATATGCAATTAATGCATTTAAACCAGATGCTAAAATTGCCCTTTTAGCAACAATAAATTCTGAGAATCTACCTCATATTACTTTGATAACATCCATGATTGCAAAAAATGAAAATCAACTTATTTGGGGACAATTTTCTGAAGGACAAAGCAAAAAAAATGTTAAACAAAATCCCAAAACAGCTTTTTTAATTATGACTAAATCCTTTGATATATGGCGTGGTAATGCAAAATGGATTGATGAAAAAAAAGAAGGCGATGAATTTATAGAATTTAACAAAAAACCAATGTTTAGATACAATGCATATTTTGGTATTCATACTGTCCATTATATGGATTTAATTCACACCTATGGAAAAGAAAATCTGCCATTTGTTCAACTTGCATCATCAACTCTCTTAACCAGATTTTTTAATCTTAAGCATAATTTATTTAATAAAAATAAAAAAAATGTATTAAAATCATGGGCAAAAGATCATTTAAGTCAGTTATTGACTTTAAAATATTTATCATACATTAAAGAAGATGGCTTTCCTGAGATAATTCCAATCATTCAATGTATTCCTTTAAATTCAAGCCAGCTCATTTTTTCGACTTTGGCATACAAAAAAGAATTGCAGCAGATTAAAAAGGGCACCATTGTGGCTGTTTTTGGATTAAATATGCAAATGGAAAGTGTCTTAATAAGGGGGATTTATGATGGCTTTTATTCATTATCTATGATTAAAATGGGATTAATTGATGTTAACTGGGTTTATAATTCAATGCCTCCAATACCCGGGCAGGTATATCCAGAAATTGAAATAAAAAAAATTATTAATTTTTAGTATTATCGGACGCAGTGGACAAAGTGGAGAAAGTGGACGCAGTGGACAAAGTGGACAAAGTGGACGCAGTGGAATTAATATTATGTTTTTAATGTCCACGTTGTCCACTTTGTCCACTGCGTCCACTAAAAAAAATCATATTTCAACAGCATTGACCCGCCCAAGATTATAATGAATTATTTAAAAATAATTCAGCATCAGGTGGCATATAAGTTAAATGTACGATAAAGTTATATTCTTTATTAGATGATATTTCTGTTATTTTGCCATAAAGGTCATTAAACATAGAATTTCCATTTTTATCAAAAAAAATGATTTTAAGATTAGAAAGCCTTCCGGGAATTTTATTGGATTTTATTGCCAGTTTTTTTAATGATTTTTTTATAATTTCAGCTTCATACATATCCATAGAAGTATCTTTCCCTTCTAATATTCCAAATAAAATTTTTATTGGATTTTTAAGATCATTTAGTAAAATATTTTTTTTATCAATATGAAGTGATTTATTATAGTTGCCTTTTATACATGTAACATCATAAATATTAATTGGCTCTTGAAGTCCTTTAGGCATTACTTCAAGCTGGTCCTGGACTTCAATGATTGAATAGCATTCTTTGTATGTATTTTCAGATATTAAAATTTGTCCGCCAACAGTATATGATTCTATTCGAGAAGTTAGATTAACATTATACCCAATTGCTCCATATTTAGCCCTTTTGATTGATCCAATATTACCTACTATAGCCTCACCTGTATTAATACCAATTCCCATGGAAACTTCAGGATATCCTGATTCAATATTTTTTTTATTAACACTCTCCATAGCAAGCTGCATTTCAATTGCACAAGCAATTGCTCTCATTGCATCATCTTTTTGAGGAATAGGAGCTCCAAAAATTACAAAAATGGCGTCACCAATAAATTCATCAATTGTACCCTGATATTTCAAAATTATATCGGTCATAGTTTCTAAATATATATTTAAAATCATTAAAACATCTTCAGGTGGAAGCCTTTCGCCAATTGATGTAAAACCTCTAAGATCAGACATCATTAATGATACTTTTCTTTTTTCGCCCCCTAATTTTAAGCCTTCAGGAGTATTTAAAATGCTATTAACAATATCATCTGATAAATATCTGCCAAAAGTTGATTTAATAAATTTATTGCTAATCTCAAGCTTTACCTTTTGCTCTTCAACCCTTTGATTTGCATGTTTTAGACTTTTATTAAGTCTGGAAATATTTATATGGGTTTTCAGCCTTGCCATAAGTTCATTGTTTGAAACTGGTTTTGTTAAATAATCATTTGCACCAGCTTCAAATCCTTTTACAATTTCTGAAACCTGATCCTGCCCTGTCAGCATTATTATTGGAAGTTCATTTGAACTAAATTCCTCTCTTAATTCCTTACATACCTCAAAGCCTGTTTTAACCGGCATTATTATATCTAATAATATTAAATCAGGTCTTAAACCTTTTGAAATTTCAGACAGGGCTTCAATTCCATCTTTTGCCTTTGTAACAATAATATCTTGTGCTTTAAGCTGCTGAGATACAATTTCAAGGCTTATTGGTTCATCATCAACTACCATAACTTGAAATTTTTCAGCTGTTTTTTCATTCTTTGAGTCATTATCAAATATATTTATGTTCATAACCTTCCCTTATATTATTAAAAATTTTTATCCCTAAAACTGTAATTAAGAAATATTGTTGGATTTTGTTGTTGAGCAGTAATTCTAAAACGACTTAAATTCTTTGACTGGAGTCCCAAATATTTGGATTTTGGTGTCAGTTATCGTTTTTTGCATTTTGTATTTTTTGACGGCCAAATCTAAAGATTTGGGACTCCAAGCTAAGAATTTATGTCGTCCTTAGATATGAAACTTCCACCACAAAATCAGTTAATACGAAAAATATTATAATTTATGTACAATAGCCTGACAGGTTGGTAACATTATAGGGCATTCAATTTTATCTTTAAAGAATTCATCTACTGCCTGTTTAACACCTGGTGTATCTTGTGTAAGATAATCATCAAAAAGCATTATACCGCCTTTTGACATTCTTGAATAAAAGAAATTGCAGCATTCTTTTGTTGAAATATACAAATCTGAATCAATATGAACAAAAGAAAAATGATTGTCAGAAATATAAGGAAAAGAATTTGTAAATGATCCTTTTAAAACCCTTATATTTTTATAATTTCCAAAAATTTCCATGATATTTACAGATGATGCTTCTGAAAATCCACCAGATTTTAATAGATCTAAATCAGTTATAATGTCTGGAAAACCCTCAAAAGTATCAAGGGCAAAATGAATATTATCATTTCTATTCATTGCAATTAAAATCGAACTTCCTCCTTTATAAACACCACATTCAGCAGTTGATCCTTTAATATTTTTTGTTGCATTAACTGCTTGAAAAATTATAAAACTTCTTTCAAAATCTAATATTGTATATTTTTCAACAATTTGATACTGCTCAATAAATAAAGAATATACAGGGTCTTTATTATCAATGAGAACATTTTTATAATTTAATAAGCCTTTAAGCCCTATTTTGAATTTTAAATTTAATTCTTTATTTTGTGGCTGCCTTACTTCGGCAATTATTTTTTCTTTATTCCATTTCATTTTTTATCCAAAAAAATTTATTTTATTTTGTTATTTAATAATATTGATGGTCTCGTAATAAGACAAAAAAAGAGATTTTTATCTGTATAACAATATGAAATTATTAATACCGATTTTTGTAAAATTGACTTTTTACGAGACCATCAATATTGATAGTGATTAGAAAAATCTTCAATTTATGAAACATATAAAATTTTAAATTTGTTTTTTTTTGCATTTCTGCTCTTATTTATCATTTTTGTCTATTTGAATATAAAAAAATTATAATTATATGATAATAATATATTTATCAATAAAAATAATTCTAAAAATTTAGAAAGAATTGTTAATTATTTCTGATTCTAATGGATTTTGTGGTGGGCAGTAATTCAAAGACGACAGAATTTTTTTAGCCTGGAGTCCCAAATCTTTAGATTTGGGTGTCAGTTATCTTTTCAATTTGTAATTTTTTGACGCCCAAATCTAAAGATTTGGGACTCCAGTCAAAGAATTTTATCTCGTCCTAAACTTTATTACACGCCACAAAATCCATTAAAACAAGAATTATTTGTTATAAAATTAATATGATAACTATTATTTATTTATTGTGTAAGATTTTTATAATTTTTGTGTCAATTATTATTAAATTATTAATATTATTTACAATAAAAATTGTAGGGCTTTAAGTTTATAAATAATGGGGGAAAATTATGAAAAAAACATTCGTATTAGATATTATTTTAATTTTATTTTCAGGAATTGTTTTTGCTGCTTTTAATGAACCTGTTGTACTATTAATTAAGCCAGAAGGAAATGTGTTATATAAAAATAAAGATAACAAATGGAAGAAAATTAATCGAACAAAATTTCTTTTTCAAGGATATGAGGTTAAAACAGGCATTAATGGAAATTGTATATTAATTAATTATGAAAATAATCAGCAGTCACAGATGATCGAAAATACTACAATTAAAATTATTGACAGCGGCATTGCAATAGTTAAAGGTGATTTAAAAGACAAATCTAATGGGGAAGGTATAATTAGTAATTTAAAAAAGAAATATATGCATGTTCAACAATATGCTGTTGTTATGAGGTCTGCAAATACTGTAAGAAATGTCAAGCTATTAACTGCGCAAAATGTTGTTATATCTAAATCATTTCCTTATCTGGTTTGGGAAAATATTGGGCCGATATACTCATATTGTATAAATATAAATGATAAGAAATATGATATTCTTGGAACTGAAAGAGATATGATTCGTTTTAAAGTACCTTTATTAGAGCCCGGTGAATATCAGTATTTTGTTGAGGTAAAATATAAAGACAAAATAATCTATAAACCTAGAAAAAAATGTACATTAACATGGCTTTCAGATGAAGAGAATAATGAAATATCAAAGAAAATCGAATCAATAAAAAAGATTAACAAGGATTTATTTTTAATAGCTAATTTATTAGATGATTTGAATCTTTATGTGCCTGCAATGGATAATTATCATAAATATTTTCAGGATAATCAATTGGCTAATGATATGCGGCCTTTTTTAATAAAAGTATATAGTGAATTAAAAATGAAAAATTTGAAAAAAAGATTATCACAATTATATCAATCTCATGTGGATTGACACGGATAAACATGGACAGATAAGGACAAAACAGGGACTGACACGGACAAACACAGACAAACAAGGACAAAGCAGGGAATGACACGAACAAATACAGACAAACAAGGACAAAACAGTAAGAGACATGGAGAAAAACAGGCTTACACTTTAGGGGATTATTATAAATTAAAATTTGGATTCAGTCTTTCTGATATTGCTAAGATCAAGTAATTCATTAAAATCGGAAAATTGTATCATATTTAAAATTGAGTTTGTTGTTTCTCCTTTTTCCATTATTTCAAGAAATGTTTTTTGAATAGCAAAAGCAGAAGCATAAAGGCCAGAAGCTCCATATGCAAGGACATTATAGCCTAAGTCTTCAAACTGTCTTGCGGAAAGCAAAGGAATTTTTCCACCTTCGAGATACACTGCAAAAGTTGGGGCTGTTATTTCAGTATTTATTTTTTTCATTTGTTCTATAGATGTAGGTGCTTCAATAAAAATCATATCAGCGCCAGCTTGCTGCATTAAACATCCTCTTAAAATTGCTTCATCCAAGCCATGAGTTGCAATAGCATCAGTACGACCCATTATAATAAAATCAGGGTCAATTCTTGAGTCAAGTGCTGCTTTAATTTTTGAAACAATTTCAGATCGAAAGCAAACATCTTTACCTTCCATATGACCGCATCTTTTTGGAAATGTTTGATCTTCAATAAACAAACCTGCAGCTCCGGCTTTTTCTAATGCTCTTACAGTTCGATTAACATTTGTAGTATTTCCATAACCAGTGTCAGCATCTGCAAAAACTGGGATATCAACGCAATCGCATATTCGGCTTACATTATCAACAATTTCAGTCATTGTTAAAAGGCCGATATCTGGTTTTCCAAGCATACTTGCACTTGTTCCATAACCTCCGACACATATTGCTTTAAAGCCGACTTTTTCAGCAATCTTTGCAGATAATGAATCATGAGTGCATGGCATCTTTAAAATTTCTTTTTCTAAAATAAGATTTTTGAATTTTTTAGTATTTTTCACTTCTTGATTATCCTTAATATTTTTTTCTAAAAATAACGCCTGAATATAGAATATGGCATATATTTTTTATTTAAAAGTAAATACTGCCCATGATTTGCATAATCTAAATATTGTCCATCTTGAGTAAACAGTGGATTAGGAAGTATATCTTGGAATATGTTTCCAGAAGGTTCAAGGATTTCGACTTTTTCACCAGCAAAAGTTTTATTTCTAACTTCAAAAATTGAATAATTTGAATTTTTTTCCTCTATAATATTTCCAATAAACACAGCATTTGAGGTAATTTTTTTTTTATCATGATTATAATCAACATTAGATATCTTTCCATTTATAAAACCATAAGAATAACCTCTGTTTTGAACCCTTGCAAGCAAACTAAAACCCTGATCAATTGATATGTTCTCATTATTAAGTATGCGTCTATATAATGAAACTATACTGGCAATATAATGAATAGATTTCATTCTTCCTTCAATTTTTAAAGATTTAACTCCAGTATTTATAATATCTTTAACATATGGAAAAAGAGCAATTTCTTTTGGATTAAATAAATACAAGCCTCTATTATCTTCAAAAACAGGTATATATTCATTAGGTCTTAATTCTTCTACAAGATGATATTTCCATCTGCATGGATGTTTACATTCACCTCTATTTGCGCTGAAACCAGTAAGATAATCACTGATTGCGCATCTTCCAGAGTATGAAAAACAAACAGCACCATGAATAAAAACTTCTGTTTCTATATTTGAATCTTTTAAATTTTTTTGGATAAATTTAATATTTTCAAGTGAGAGTTCTCGAGCAAGATTAACACGGCTGGCTCCAAGTTTTTTATAAACAAGAGCTGTATGATAATTTAATGTATTTGCTTGAGTACTTATATGGATTTTAGCTTTTATTTTTTTTTTAACAAGTTCACAAATTAATCCAAGATCACTAATAATAAATGCATCAGCTTTCATTTCATCTAATTTATGAGCAAGGTTTATGATCTCGCTAAATTCTTCGCTGTGAGGATATATATTTAGGGTAATATATGCTTTTTTGCCTTTTTTATGAAGATAAGATATACCCTGACTTGCATCATCTAATGAGAAATTGCCAGCAAAATTTCTTAGAGAAAAATTTTTCATACCAAAATAAACAGCATCTGCACCATATTTTTCAGCCCATATAAGTTTTTCTAAATTTCCTGCTGGGGCAAGTAATTCAGGCAGCATTTTATTTAAAGACTCCCTGTAAGTTTTTTTATTTTTTCAAATTCCTTTTTGAGTGTTGGAAACATATCTTTTGCTTTATTAAAATCACCGCTTCTACAAGCCATTTCAATACTTAATGATACTTTTTCTAATATTTTTGCACCAAAATTTGCAGATGCACCTTTTAATGAATGAGCTTCTCGTGTAGATTTTTCTTGATCATTATCTGCAAGAGCTTGATTTAAATCATTTAATTGATTTGGAATCTCTTCAAGAAATAAATTAACAATACTTTTTACGATTTCTTCATTTCCTCCAACTCTTTCAAGAAGAGTCTGCTTATCAAAAATTTCATTTTGATCAGATTCTAAATCATTATCAAATGAATTTTCAGGCATTTTTTCTTCATTATCTTCAATATTATCATCATCTTCAATAATTGCTTCTTCTTCATTTTCTTCACCTTCAGGTTCTACATCAATGTCTTTATCTTCAAGAATAGTATCTTCTTCATCTTCACCAATATTATTTCCTTCAAAATTATTTTCAATATTACTCAAATTTTCTAATATAGCCGGGCATTTTTCTAATGCATCTTTTACTGCATTTGGATTTACTGGTTTTGTAATGTAATCGTTCATACCTGCTTCAATACATTTTTCTCTATAGCCTTTCATTGCATGAGCAGTCATCGCAATAATATAAATATCATGATTTAAAACATTTGATTCTGGATTTCTTATCTCCCTGCTTGCTTCCAATCCATCCATAACAGGCATTTGAATATCCATGAGTATAAATTCATAATTAGTATTTTCAAGTACATTCAAAGCTTCCTTGCCATTAACAACTATATCAATTTGGTAACCAAGATTATTTACAATACTCTTTGCTACCTGCTGATTAACAAGATTATCTTCAACTAAAAGGCCTTTAATTTGCTTTTTAGTTTTTTTCTTTTTTAAAGGCTTTTGTATAATATCATCTTTATCATCAGGACGTAAACTTATATTATTTGCCGAAGAATTAACAAGAATATTAAATAATTGAGAACGTTTTACAGGCTTATTTAAATATGCTAAAAATCCTATTTTTTTTAAAGATTCATAATTGGAATGAGATGTTCCAACTGAAGTCAGCATAATTAAAATTGTATTTTTTAACAGGTCATTTTCTTTTATTGTTTTTCCAAGCATATAGCCATCTATTTCAGGCATTTGCATATCAAGAATTGCAATATTAAAAGGATCATTATTTTTTACTGCATTATTTAATAATTCAAGTGCCTTTTGTCCACTTTCAGCTTCATCAAAGCGATATTTCCAGGAATTTAAATATTCTTTGAGAATAGTTCTATTTGTAACATTATCATCAACAATTAATATTTTTTTTCTTTCAATATTTTTTGGAATATCTAAAGATATAGATTCTTTTTCTGTTTGTTTTTCAAAAACAGCGTTAAACCAGAATTTAGAACCTTTACCTTCTTTACTTTCAAGACCAATCTCACCGCCAAACATATGTACTAATTGTTTTGATATTGAAAGCCCTAAACCAAGTCCACCATATTCCTTGTTAAAAGAAAAGTTATCCTGAGAAAAAGATTTTTTAATAAGATTTTGTTTTTCTTCTGAAATTCCTTCACCAGTATCAACTATTTTAAAATAAAGTACTGCGGAATTTTCTGATTCTTCTTTTAATCCAACAACTATAGAAACCTCGCCTACATTTGTATATTTTATTGCATTATCTGTAATATTAATTAATATTTGCCTTAATCTATTAGGGTCTCCCTTTAATAAAACAGGAACATCATGGTTTATAAAACAAGCAAATTCAATATTTTTTTCATGAGCCTTAACTGCCATAATATCAGTCATATCTTCAATCACAGACCTGATATCGAAATTCATATTCTCCATATCAAGCTTACCAGCTTCAATATTTGAGAAATCAAGAATATCATTTAATATTACAAGTAACGAACTGGAACATGATTTTATTGTTTGGGCGTAATGTTTTTGAGATTGAGACAATGAAGATTCAAGCAAAAGATTATTCATTCCTATGATACCATTCATAGGGGTTCTAATCTCATGAGATAAGCTTGCTAAAAATTTATTTTTTGCATTATTTGCAGAAATTGCATCATCTCGTTGTTTTTCAAAGTCTATAATTTCTTTTTTTAATTTTTGATTTTGTTCTTTAAAAATAATCCAAAAAATAAAACCAATGCTGGCAATGGCTGTCGTAAATAAAAAACTAAGAATCAAAATTGTAAAATGAATGCCTTTCGAAGTATCTTGCTCTGAAATATTGATACCAATCGAACTTATTGTTATTGAAGGAGAATATAAAATCGAGCTGACAATAAATAAAAAAAGCATACAAATAGATATTACCAAAATTATAGCGGGAATTAATATTAATTTATTTTTCATAATAAAAATCTTAAAAAAGTATTATAATTCTAATTTGTTTCTTATGTAACTTATCCCTGCAAGTGCTTACTGCTTATCTAATTATCAGTGTAAGTCCTTGTCAATTGAGTGAGTATAAATTAAGAAAAATCAAATTTAAATTATTATTGTTAAGTAAAGTGATTTCCGAAAAAGAATTTACCAAAGTCTTAATTCCCCCCTTGAGGGGGAGTAAGGGGGGGGGCGTATTAATGGTACAAACTCAAAAATCCCCATCCCTAACCCCCAATACTGTTGAATTAAGGATAAATTATTGAATATTTTTAAAAATTTATTCAAGAAGCCAAGATTGAATTCCCCCCTTGAGGGGGAGGTTTTTGAGTTTGTACCATTAATACGAACACCCCCCTAACCCCCTCAAGGGGGGAATTCAACCGAAACTTCTCACTATCTTATTAATATTCCAATATTTATCCTTAATTCAACAGCATTGCCCCTAACCCCCCTCAAGGGGGGAATTCGATCTTGGTAAATTCTTTTCCGGAAATCACCTAAAAAAGTTATTATTTTTTCTTATTAATCATAGCATTATTATAATATGTGATATTAAAATCATCAGAAAATCCTCTTAAAGATTCAGTAGCTCCTAATAATAATACATCGCCAGTTTTTTTTAACATTTTAGAAAATTTTTTAAAAAGTTCTCTTTTAAAAGACTCTGAAAAATATATTGTTACATATCTACATAAAATAATATCAAATGAACCTAAAGGCATAAAAGAGTTTTGAAGATTAAATTCTTGAAAACTTACATTTTTTTTAATTTCCTTGTTAAGAGTCCAATAATTTCCTTGTTGTTTAAAATACTTATTTTTTTTATCTTCAGGCATACCTCTGCTCATAGAAATTGTATCATATTTACCTTCTTTAGCGGTTTTAATAGCAGAAGAAGAAATATCAGTTCCAATTATTTCTACTTTATTATCTAAACTATAAATACCTCTTTTCATTGCTTCTTCATAAACGTAAATTGCAAGAGAATATGCTTCCTGTCCGGTTGAAGATGCAGCTGACCATAATCTAATTTTTTGACCAGAAAACATTCTTGAAAAAAGAGATGGTAAAGCCTCTTCTTTTATATAACTCCATGCACTGGGGTCTCTAAACCATGAAGTTTCGTTAGTAGTCATTGCATCAATTATTTTATTTTTTAAAGTACCAGTTGAGTCATTTCTAGCAATATAATGAAAATCTTGAAATGTATTTGCACCAACTTCTTTAGCAAGTTCTGAAAGTCTAGTTTCAATTAGATATTCTTTTCCATTTTCCAAAAAAATTCCACAATGAGTTTCAATATATTGCTTTAATAATATATATTCAGGCTCAGTTACATTTAACATCGGCTTTTCCCTTTCGTGACTATTTCTTCAATTCTGACAGCCATATTATCTAAAACAACAATTTCATCTGCATTGTCAGATTTTGCAACAGCACCGGGCATCCCCCATACTACAGAGCTAGATTCATCCTGTACAATTGAATATCCGCCTTTTCTTCTTATAGCACTAACTCCTGCCATGCCATCATTACCCATTCCAGTCATTATTACAGTTAGAATATTCCCTCCAAAAATGTTAATCATTGAACGAAACAGAACATCAACAGCAGGCCTGCAACTATTAACTGGCGGAGTATCAACAAGTCCTACAATATAATCTGATGCACCTTTTCGGGCAACCATATGACGGCCTCCTGGTGCTATATACATTTTACCATTTTTAATAATTTCGCCATCTTTTGCTTCTACAACTTCTATATTAGATAATTTATTAAGTCTTTCAGCAAGAGAAGCTGTAAACATAGGGGGCATATGCTGGACACATAATATTGGGACTTGAAACTCTTTGTTTATTAATGGTATTACTTTTAACAAGGCATTAGGGCCTCCAGTAGATACACCTAATCCCACAATATCAATTTGTCCAATTTTTTTCCTTCCAGCAATAGAAACTTTGATTTCATCTTTATTCTTTTTAGCAGTTTTATCAACAAGCTTATCAACTGCCTTTTCACTATATTTTTTCCATGATGGAATAGTATCTGGTTTTCTTAAAGATATTTTTTCTGGAATAGTTTTTTTGGGAGATTTAATTGTTTTGTTATCAGAAATTGATATACTTCTGGCTTTTCTTGAAAATTTTCTTGTTTTAACAAGAGACATTAAAGGAAATAATGATGTTCTGAGCTTACTGATATTTTCTTCGGCACTTCCTCCACTTGGTTTTGGAATAAAATCAAGTGCTCCATTTTCTAATGCAAGAACTGTTAATTTTGCATTTCCTTCGTCAAAAGCGCTTAACATTATTACTTCAATATGAGGATATTGAGCTTTAATAGATTTTAAAGTTTCAAGTCCATCCATAACTGGCATATACATATCTAATAAAACAAGATCAGTTTCTGACATACCAATCCTGGATAAGGCAATTTTACCATTTGAAGCTGTTCCTACAAGTGTAGCACCATCAATTTCAGATACCAGCCTGGATAATATTTGCCTGTACGTTACTGTGTCATCTACTACTAATATATTTAAATCAGCAGCCATTCATAGACTCCTTAAGATTTGGGGTTGATTTTTTTCATTATTCAGAAAATAAATATTATAAAAAAAATAGACACTTAACCTTAAAATAATTTATTCTATAAATTATAAATGAAATACTAATATTTTGAGATTGGAATAGGAATCATTATGTTTTTCATAACTATAATAAGGTAAATAATACAAATATCTTTCTAAATCAATTCATTTATTGACATTAATAAATAATTATCTGTAATATTTGATTATTTTTAGATTTAATATATAGTGTTATTTATATTTCAAGTTTTTGAAGCGTAGATGATAATATAATTCAATTTTCATTATGTTACAATTATGCTTCTGTAAATATCTCTAAATATTTATATCTACAGATTTAGTCATAAAGATTTTGGCAAGGCGCCAGATCAAAATTATCCGCAGGCGAACAAATAGTACGTTGAGGACGAATTTTGATTTGGGAACGTAGTCCAAAATCTTTATGACTAAATCTGATGGTCTTGAAAAAAGTCAATTTTTCAAAAATCAATATTAATAATTTCAACTTGTTACACAGGTAAAAATATCATTTTTTGACTTTTTACGAGACCATCAAATCTGTATCTATTAAAAAATAAGAAAAAAAGATTTAAGGTGATTTCCGGAAAAGAATTTACCAAGATCGAATTCCCCCCTTGAGGGGGGTTGAGGGGGGTTAGGGGGTTAGGGGGGGTTTTGAGTTTGTACCATTAATACGAACCCCCCCCAATGCTGTTGAATTAAGGATAAATATTTGAATATTAATAAGATAGTGAAAAGTTTCGGTTGAATTCCCCCCTTGAGGGGGGTTAGGGGGGTGTTCGTATTAATGGTACAAACTCAAAAAACCCCCCCTAACCCCCCTCAAGGGGGGAATTCGATCTTGGCTTCTTGAATAAATTTAAAAAAATATTCAATAATTTATCCTTAATTCAACAGTATTGCCCTAACCCCCCTCAAGGGGGAAATTAAGACTTTGGTAAATTCTTTTTCGGAAATCACCTAATTATTAGATAAAATTTAAATTTATGAGAAAATATAAATTTTTTAAATATGTAAGTTTTTAAATATTTTTTTGTCTATTGTAATAAAAAATTATAAAATTTTTTCATTTTTTCTTTTTTTATCCCACTTTATTTGATTGAGATAATTTTTTATAAAGGAAAATTACATTATTTAAAACTATTACAACTTGAAAAAAAATTTTAAATATTATATATATTAAAAATTATTTTTAAAAAATTATATTATTAAACAAATCATAATATATAAATAAATTATTCAGGGAGTTATAAAATGAATCATTCTTTAATAATACAAAAAGAATATCTAAAAAGAAGTATTGTTTTTTTAAAATATTTTATTGGGATTTTGTTTTCAATAATTTTTATATCAGCTGCAATTGGAAAAATTGAAACAGGAAAAAGTACGCAAAAAATTGACACAATAACAAAAGAATCTAAAACTAAAATGTTAAATGAAATAAATGACAAAATTAATACCTTAAATAGCGGTGATGATGATAAACAAAAATGGAAGGGATCTGATATAGCTTTGGGAACAGCTTCTGTAAGCGGTGTATTTTATCCTGTTGGCAAAGGAATAAGCAGAATGATTAATGAAGGCAGTTCTATTCATAAAATTAGATGTTTTGCTTATAGTACAAGTGGATCTGTATATAATATTAAGGCAATTCAAAGAAAAGAATTAGATCTTGCAATAACGAGAGAAGATCTTGTCTATGAAGCACATAAAGGTGAAGGCCGTTTTAAAGATTATGGATATGATAATGAATTAAGACTCATAACTCCATTATATGGTATGCCAGTAGCAGTTATTGTAAAAAAGGATCTATATGTTCCTGATTTTTATAGTTTAACTAAAAAAAGAATTAATATTGGAAATCCTGGTTCCGGAAAAAGAACTGTAAGCGATCTTATTTTTAATGCACTTGACTGGACTTATAAAGATTTTGACAGAGTCTCTGGCTTATCAACAAAAGAAATGGGTAATGCCTTTTGTAGAGGAAGTGTTGATATTTTAATAGAATTATTAGGAATACCTGCTGCTTTTTATCATAGAATCACTAATGAATGCTCAGGAAAATTTGTTGATATTCCTGCAGTAGTTATTCATAAGATAAAAAGAGATAATCCTTTTATAAAAAACGCAATTATTCAAGGAGGACAATATCCAAACAATCCAAAAGAAGTTAATTCTTTCCAGATACAAGCAATTTTAATAACCTCAAAAAGAGTAAAACCTGAAATTATTTATCAGATAACTAAATCGATTTTTGGAAATTTAAATGAATTTAAAAAATTACACCCTGCTTTGTGGGGATTTAATCATAAAAATTTAACACATTCAGATCAGCCAATTCCTTTTCACAAAGGTGCTTTAAGATACTTTAATGAGATAAAAAATTAATAATATACTAATTTAATATAATTATTCTTTTATTAAATTACATTTATCAAATAAATCGTAAAAAGGAGAAAAAAGATATGGGAAATATTGTTGAAGCCTGCGAAGGTTGTTCAAAAATTGTGGATGATAACTGTAGTGTTTATCCAAATCCGCAGGCTGTTATGAAAAGAAATTCAAAAATTGGATGTTCTTTTAATTTTAAAACTGAAGAAAAATCAAAATCTAAAGTTCGTGTTGGTCAACAAAAACAAAAGAAGAAAAAATAATACTAAAAAACATTTCATAATTATAATATTATTATTAATCTGACTATCGATGTTTTTTATAGCAAAAAATTTTCAATGAATTATAATCTTGCTTAAGTGTCTGAGGAATAATACTTTTTCATAAAAATTTTAAATTTTAAGTCAGTATTTACAAATCACTTAAGGTGATTTCCGGAAAAGAATTTACCAAGATCGAATTCCCCCCTTGAGGGGGGGGAGGGGGGTGTTTTTGAGTTTGTACCATTAATACGAACATCCCCCTAACCCCCCTCAAGGGGGGAATTCGATCTTGGTAAATTCTTTTCCGGAAATCACCTTAAGTATAAGTCTTTCATAATGTATCCG
>Ga0272440_1001236_pt1 | contig 21255 bp, 13 predicted proteins | sample SSMMMBAug17_FD_192440 | JGI IMG/M metagenome (GOLD analysis project Ga0272440, IMG submission 192440) | Marine sediment archaeal communities from Little Sippewissett salt marsh, Falmouth, MA, United States - SSM-MMB-Aug17 | ecosystem: Environmental > Aquatic > Marine > Wetlands > Sediment ...
GTCCGGCGGGCGAACATAAGGTTCGCCCCTACATTGGTTTCGGACATTGGCTGGATTTCGATTACTACGATCTACCCGAAAATTTATGATCGCTTACTTAGAATTGACTCTTTCAGAAATGAGGAACCTATTATTTAAGTATTCCTGGAAAACTCGAAAAAAAAGTTCCCCATTTACTTAGGAATGCACTAAAAATAAATTCCTCATTTACTTATGTGCCAATAACGTGTAGGGGCGAACCTTGTGTTCGCCCATCGTACATAGGAACGAAAGCGTTATTAGTTCGAGGGCGAACATAAGGTTCGCCCCTACACGTTATTGGCACATAAGTAAATGAGGAACTTATTTTTAGTGCATTCCTTAGTAAGCGATCATAAATTTTCGGGTAGATCGTAGTAAATCGTTGATCAGTACTAAATGAGGCAGCAAAAATAAGCAATCAATTTTATAATGGTTCTCATGGCCTTCGTTGGAATTTTGCAAGAGATGAACTAAAACAGTTTATGTCTGTTGGCAAAACATATGAAGAAAGTTTGATACTGGTTTCACATGAAATGGGTCATGTTAGAGGGGATATAACAGAGCATTATTTGAAATAGATGTTCAGTTTTTGCGCCTTCAACTGCAATAACGAACAATTTTCTATAACTTTTTTGACCAAGGGGTCTTTTAAATTGTCTTCTTTTCTTTGACATGAATTGATCTCTCTTTGCCACACAAATGGTCAATTTCGAAATGTCTCATTGGCGATGATTCGAGGGATTCCACCCAAGTGTCCTTTTAAGTAGCTCTTACGAATATCCTTATCATAGCGAACGTCTTTATATTCACTAAAAGAAATCAAATTGGAGATACCGGAATGATCTCTTTCAGTAACCCACATTTCATCACGACGAAAAATGTTTTGATCCATTAAAAGAGCATCATGTGTCGTAAAAAGCAACTGAGAACGACTTTTTTCTGAACAATTATCAAGGTAGGTCTCAATCAACTGCCTGCTTAATAATGTATGTAAACTTCGATCCAGTTCATCAATAATAAAAACGCTATTTGAATTTGTTGCTGACAGTTCGAGAAAAACCGGTAGGAGGTCAATAACACGTTGTGAGCCGTCTGATTCATTTTTGATATCAAATTTGATTTTTGTTCCATCGGCTTTGTGATGAAAAGCTACCAATTTTTTGGCGATTAATTCCCCTTTCTTTCGGCTGATTATAAAACGATCATTTGCAGTTTCTGAGACTATTCGAATCGTCATTCCCTCTTTGACTTCTTCATGTATTATTGTTTTCAGAGATTCAGGAAAAGAAATATTTTCAAATGAAATATTTTCACCGCCAAGATGAATTATTCCTGTATCTAACTGTATTAACATTTCATTCAAGGTTGAATAAAGCGGATGATCTTCATCAATAAATTGTTCAAATGAGGCAAATCGAGTATCTGGAGCAACGAGTTTAAGGCTATTTTTAAACCAATCATATATTGGACGAAAAATGTCAATTTTCTGAGACACAGAGTTGGTCAAAAAAAGCTGATTATCCCTGGTGCCTTTGAAAGCAAAGTCAAGAAATTTATTTTTTTTCAGAGATTTTTCAAAGTTTGGTTCATTATTTAATCGATGATACAAAACCTTTTCACTTGTGCTTGAAATATGAACAAGCTTTTCCTCAATGACAGCTTTTTGATTGACAGCAAAACTAAATTCAAAAATTGTATTTTCAATCAATAATTCAAAAACAAAACATGATGGTTTTTCTTTCAAATTATCATCTAAGCTGAATGGTTTAATGGGAATCAAACTGTCGGGATATGTTCCTTTGACAATTAAATCTCTGGCAAAATTTAAAGCTTTAAATAAATTGGTTTTACCTGATGCGTTACCACCATAGATTGCTGAAATTGGAAGAAGTCGTGTTTTGTATTTTTCTATTTTTGAAATTCGATCACCATGTTGTCGCTCACGACTGGCGATCATTGAAAATGAAACTGGATTGCGGAATGACATCCAGTTTTCAATTGAAAAATTTACTATCATTATAGTATCCTTGTGTGAAAAAAAATATCATTTAATGTCCAATAATTATCAAAATAAATATAATTGTCAACTTTAAAGAGAAAATATCTCTTTATTATGAATTTCTTTTTATGGTTCATAGTTTCAAAAACGATAATAAAGATGTCAAAGTGAGGCTGCAAAATTTAACAATCAATGGTATAAAGCTTATTAAATTAGTATCCAAACAATTATAAAAAATGGAGAAATAAAGTCTACTCTTTATGCCTTCCAGTGCCACCAGAACGTAAAGATTACAAAAAAACTATGACCTGGGGCTAACGCCCCAGTCTACAAAGATTCCGCCACTATCGGGGCTAAGAAAAGAGTGTGAACTTATTTTTAGGTACTTCTTATGGGGCCCAGATACATTCCCATGCAAAGCGTGGGAATGAGGAGGCAATAAACATGCCATGAAAAATCATAGTTGAACGATAATAAAAATCTAACTCGCAAAGATGGTTCTCTTTTTGAGAAATTATATTCTGAAAACGTAAGTAAAAAGGATAAAAAAGATGATAAGGGCACAATTTAGGGCACAATCAAGAAAAATGAATTCGAATACAACACCCAAATCGTTGATAACAAAAGACCTATGGTTGGTGGAGGCGGCGGGAGTCGAACCCGCGTCCGCAAATATTCCACAATGGTATCTACATACATAGTTCGAATTTTAATTGTCGCAGTGTAAAACTTCTCCGAACAAAATTTTTACGCCGCCATCCTGTAAAAAGTTTCGCTAAATACACCTACAGGCATATGTACTTAACTATCCTGCTATTCGGCGCCCTATTCCAGTCCGCAGGAAATACTAGATAGGACGCTGGCTGTCTAAGCAGCCAGAGCGTAGTTATAATCATCTGCGATTATATTTAGGTTCCGCCGTTTTACGAGTGGCAGAAACTCGATATGCAACCAATGCTTCCATATCTACGTCGAAGCCGTTTCGCCCCCTTTTCTATGAAGTGACTTGATATCGCCATTTCAAATAGTGATACTTGAAATAGCGATCATCATTTCAAACAAAAATGGGTTTGTACTTTGAAAAGAACGTTTACTTTAGAATAAAAAAGAATTATTAATTCATAAATTTGAGGAAGTCAATAATATTTTTTGTTAGGAAAACTCGAAAAATAAGTTCCCCATTTACTTATGTGCCAAGAACGTGTAGGGGCGAACCTTGTGTTCGTCCATCGTACATAGGAACGAATACGTTATTCGTTCGAGGGCGAACATAAGGTTCGCCCCTACATCGGGCTGGCAAATAAGAAAATGAAGAACTTATTTTTCGAGAGTTCCTTAATTAAAAAAGTTTTTAATTAAAGCTATAAATAATTTTTATTGACGCTGTTTAATTTTTATAGCATTATCGTTGGATCAAGAAAAAACTTAAATATATTATCATTTTTTATGGAGGATCATCATGTCGACGACATTTTATATCGGCATCGACCTGGGAACCAGTAGAACATCACTTGCAACATCCACAGGAAAAAGGCTCAGCACAATTACTTGTGTGGGTTATCCCAAGGACATTATTTCAAGAAAACGAATTGGTAAGGATTATGTTTTGGGCAATGAGGCCTTAGATAATCGTCTTGCCTTGAATATGGTCTGGCCTTTAGCGCATGGTGTTGTTTGCGATAATGAAAAAGCACTGGAATCTACCGGACTTATTTTAAAACATATTATTGCAGAAGCTTTGCCTGATAAAAAACCTGAAGACCAAATTTTTGCGGCCATTGGTGTTCCGGCTCAAGCCAGTCTTCAAAATAAGCAGGCTCTGATTCATACAACGCGCGATTTTATAGATAAAATTCTTATCGTCAGTGAACCTTTTGCTGTTGCTTATTCCATTGACAAATTCGATGAATCATTGATTGTTGATATCGGTGGTGGCACAACAGACTTGTGCCGCATGCATGGTGCGATGCCTGAGGCTGACGATCAGATTACTTTGAATATCGCTGGAAACTACCTTGATGAAGAAATACGTAAGGCCATTTTAGCGCAGTATCCTGATGTTCAATTAACACCACAAATTGTTCGCCGCATAAAAGAAAAATATGGATATGTCACTGATATATCAGAGCCGGTGAAAGCACAATTGACATCTGATGGTATTCCATCATTGTATGACATTACTGATACATTGAGAGCAGCATGTTTAAAGCTTACAGAACCAATTTGCAAAGCCATTCAAAAATTGGTGGGAAGTTTTGATCCGGATTTCCAGGAACGACTGCGCAACAATATTATTATTGCAGGTGGAGGGTCGCGCTTGAAAGGTATTGATCGTGCGATTGAAAAAAGCCTTCAGGCCTATGGCGGTGGAAATGCTGAAACTGTTCAGGATGCCGAGTTTTGTGGCAGTATCGGCGCATTAAAAATGTGCATGGAAATGCCGGATAATTACTGGGAAAAAATCGATTAAAAATGGAAAAAAGAATATCAATCCCTAATAAGAATGACATAATTGATGCATATGTTGACTTTAACCACGAAAATCGGGCAGCCATTATTATGCATCCCCATTCCTTGATGGGGGGTGACATGAATAATCCTGTTGTTCAACAGGTTCAGCAGGTATTTTCAGAAAAAAATTTAACAACACTGCGATTCAATTTTCGAGGAGTGGGTAAAAGTTCAGGGCGTTTTGATGATGGTGTTGGAGAACAGGATGATATTATTACTGTAATGAACTATTTAAAAACTCATGGACGCGATCAAATAGATTTAATTGGCTATTCATTTGGCTCATGGGTAATGGCGCATGTCGCACAAAAAGTGCCTTTCAATCAAGCGACGATGATAGCACCTCCGGTGGCATTTATGGATTTTTCCGGTATTCAATCAATCCCTCATCTTAAAACGATAATTACCGGGACGAATGATGAATTTGCACCACCCAATCTGGTTCGCGCTTATTTACCACAATGGCATGAAAATTCACAGTTGCACATTATTGAAGGTGCAGATCATTTTTTTTCCGGACATATGGCAGACCTGGAAAAAATGCTCAAATCAATTCCTCTGTAGGTCAAGAGTGTTTAGGAATGCTTAAATAATAATTGCCCCAACAGGCGTCCACATCCTTTTCGCCCAAATCTAAAAATTTGGACTCCAGGCGAACATCATTTAATAGGAGTATGTTCTTTTTCCTAAGGAGGAACTTGTTATTATTAAAAGACTGTTATATCTATTAATAATATTCTATGCATCTGTACCCCAAATCTATGCCCAATCAAAAATTTATGATGCATCACAGGGAAGATGGGTTACAGGCGGTACGTTGACTGGTGTTGTTCGTAATGTTCAAAAAAAAGGGCTTCCCCAAATATGTATCCATGCTTTTTCATCACCTTGTGGATCAATACGCCTTAAAAGTATTTCAACACATTCTGATGGTTCTTTTGAAATAAATGGTTTGATTCCCCAATCCTATTATTTGTTGGCGGATGCTTCTTGCCGGTCACCTCAAAATTTGATTAATGTCTGGTGGAATGGCGAAAATGGTACTACGCAATGCCATAAAGCAGCTTCTATAAGTATTCAACAGGGAGAAACCAAAAAACATATCAATTTTATATTGACATCGGGTAAGGAAATATTTGGAAAGGTTATTGATCAAAGTGGTGATCCAATTCCGGATGTCTGTATCGCTGCAACAAGTTATTGCGCAAAACAATGGTTTAGCGGCGCCCATACAAATATGAATGGACAGTTTTCCATTCAGGGGTTGGCTGCAAATGTTGTTTATCTTCAAATTAATCCCCAATGTAGTTATAACTATCATATAAAAAAAAATCTCTGGTGGGCAGGAACGAATCGGGTTACGCCTAAATGCCAGGAGGCTGTTTCCATTGCATTAAATAAGGTATCGCAAATTTCTGATATTGTCTTTCAGATAGATATTCAACCTCAAATAAAAGGACGTATCCTGAGCAAGACGCATACACCCATTGCCAATGTTTGTGTCAATATCAAGCGGTTTTGTGCAAATGAATGGCTTGACAGAACAATCACTGACAATCAGGGCTTTTTTTGCTTTGATGATACGCCTGAAGGAAATTATTACTTGCAAACTTCAGTTTCCTGTCAAAAACCACAAAAATACCTGGATTTCTGGTGGAATTCGGTAGGTGGTGACTTTTCCTGTAAAAAAGCAGAAACAATCCATGCCAGTTCACAAGCACATCATTTTACCCTTCAGACCGGCAATATGATTGAGGGCTATGTATATGATCAAAACCATCAGCCATTGCCAAATATCTGTGTGATAGCCGGCAATAAATGTCAGTTAAATAGTGACAAAAAAGTCAGAACCAATGAAAAAGGCAAATATCATCTCATTGTGCCCGATGGCCAATATTTTCTGACAACAGATTCAAATTGTAGTGATCAAAACTATTTTGTGGATCTCTGGTGGAACAGTCACAATGGAACAATCGATTGTCAGGATGCCCATCCCATTCAGGTTTCAAATAATCAAACACAAAAGGAGGTAACTTTTTTCCTTCAAAAAGGGGGGATCATGACCGGAAGTGTATTTTCAAATAAGCACACCCCTCTGACAGACACTTGTATTTTTGTAACCCATGAATGTGATCAGTCACTTATATTTATTGATCAGACAGATAAAAGCGGTGCGTTTTCAAAAAAATTGCCCCAAGGGACTTATTTTGCAAAAACTGATTATGATTGCATACGACAGAATAAAAATGAACCTGACAAAATAAAAATTCAACCGGATTTTATGAATCAATGGTGGCAGAAAGATAAAAAAACATCCCCTCTGTGCCGCGCCTCTGATCCAATTATCATTCGCTCTGGTGTATCATCTGATTCGGTCGATTTTATTTTATCACAAGGCGGTATTATTTCCGGACGTGTCATGTCTTTTGATGGTCAAGTTCTTTCAAATATATTCATTCGTGTTTATGACGCATCAGGCCAAAATGTCGTTTTATCTACTTATACACAAAAAAATGGTCAGTTTCGCCTGAGGGTTCCATCAGGGAGCTATTTTATTCGTGCCATGCCATCAAAAAATCGAACCCCCATTTTTTATATTGATCAATGGTGGAATGCGCATACAGGAAGTCTTCATAAACAGGGTGCAAAACAATTAGTTGTTTCTGAAAGTCAACATAAAAAGAACATTTTATTTAAACTTCAAAAAGGAGGTGCGGTTACTGGGATGGTTTTTACGCCTGAGGAATACCCAATTGAAAATATTCGTATTATTGCCAGTGATCCGCAAAAAGATATTATTTGGACAACTTCCAAAACAAATCAATATGGACAGTATGTTATTTCTGGTATTCCCGATGGACTTCAGAATGTGCATTTTGATCAAAAATCAGGCCACCCATATGTTTTATCGCATTGGACCTTGGGCGCTGTAACTGAACATCAGATAAACATTATTCCTGAAAAAATCATTCATGTTCCGGCCTTTATTTTGCCTGAAGGCGGAGCGATCAGCGGAAGAATTACCACAAGGGAAGGTGAAGCCCTTGTTGATGTGTGTGTAACCGCTGTTAAGAAATGTGGTGATATTTGTTTTGGTCAGTCAAAAACCAATGATCAAGGCAAATATTCGATAAAAGGACTTCCCTCAGGAAATTATTTTGTACAGACCAATATTTCGTGTAAAGAATTCCCTGAAGACTATATAGATATGTACTGGCGAAATAATGGCGGAACACCTGTGTGTAAGAATGCGGAAACCATCCATGTTCAAAAGAATCAAACCAAAGGACAGGTTAATTTTACATTATCAAAGGATGTTACCTTTGTTGGCAAAATTACAGACAGTTATGGCACGCCTATCGAAGATGTCTGTGTGGTGATCTCTGAAGAATGTGAGAATAGATGGATTGGAGAGGCAAGATCTGATCATAAGGGGGAATTTGTTATTACAGGTATTTCCGAAGGTATTTACTATGCCCATACTGAAGCATCATGCATTCAAAATCAGGCCTATGAGGATCTCTGGTGGCATTCTGAAAACTCAATATCAGATTGTGCACATGCTGAACCTATTGAAGTCGTGAACAGCAACATGAAAGTCCCAATCAACTTTGAATTGCCAGAAAAAGCAGCTCAGGTGTTTGAACCTGAATCTCATGCAACACTTAAAAATGGTCAATATAAAGAAATAATTGAAGGGGGAATGGTTGAAATTAATATTCGTGATAATTTGTTAGATCTTATTGTTAAAAGTGTTTCTCTGGAAAATGTGTTGAAAGTTATTTCAAAATATACAGGTATCAAGGTCTTGCTATATGGCACACTGAAAGATAAAATCGATTTTGAAAAGAGACAATCCAAACTGGATGAATTATTGTTGGATTTAATTAATGGCCAGGCCGGACATATTTTTATCTATTCACCAGATCGCTTATTGACCACATATATATTTTCAAAAGATGGCCAGCTCAAGGCCACATCATTGTCTGCCAATTCAGGCCAACACATTTCCCCTCAAAAGAATCCTATGAGCATTTTGAATGTTGATGATATTGAAAATATTCTATATGCCAAAGGACGGGTTGAAGATAAACTAGAAGCATTAAGCCAATTAATTGCCTATTTGAGCAGTGAAAATGCGTTGAAATTATTAAAAATATCCCTCAACGATTCTGATGATGAAGTGCGTATGATGGCAATCAGTGTGATGAATGATTTAAAAGAAAATCATCTGGCAGTTGATGATTTATCACAATCATTAAGTAAAGATACAAGTCCAGCAGTTCGCGCACTGGCAGCAGAGTCACTGGGACAAATTGGTGATAAAAGTGCCATTCGGCCTTTGATGGAGGCGCTCAATGATCCGGATGCCGGGGTTCGAGATATTGCGCGAAGAGCAATACAAGAAATTCAAGGCCGGTAAATTTTGTACGCCAAATTATACAGGGGCGTTATTTCTGCCTTGCTGTAGTAGGAGACCCAATTAATGGCATATGTGACATCATATAAATACGATATGTTTATCAGCTATGCCCACGATGATAACACATTGGGATGGATTGATTCCTTCCACGATCTGTTGTCAAAGAGACTGATCGGAATCTTTGGCAAGAATCAACCTGTTCGGATCTGGAGAGATCAACAAATGGATGGCAATCAACTTTTTGATAAAGCCATTTGTGATGTTATTGAAAATTCTGCATTGTTTATTTCACTCCTGTCCAATAATTATCTGTCATCTGAATACTGCTGCAAAGAATTAGACTGGTTTATCAAGCATGTAAAAAGTAAAGGGCAATCTCTTTATAGTGGACAATATTACCATCGCATTATTCATGGGCTTTTGATAAAAATTCCATCAGAAAAATGGCCATTGTCCTTACAAGGAAGAACTGGATTCTGTTTTTATGATGAAAACTCCTGCGGTGGTGATGGTTTACTTCAATTGGAAATGAATAGTGATACGTTTAAAAGCGTATTTAATAGATTTATCGGGGCCATCTATCAAAGCCTTAAAAATATGAGGATGGCCAAACCTGATGTATCATCATCCACGCCCAACAATCATAAAACGACCACAATTTTTTTTGCCAACACCTCGGATAGTCTGGATAATCATGCCAGGCGATCGCGAGCCGCTCTTGCGCAAAACAATATTATTGTGTCAGATCCGATTCCGCCGCCATATGAGAATTTAGAACATGAAGAAAAAGCACGTCAGTGCATTGAAGAATCGAATCTTTGCGTTCATTTGCTGGGTGAATTTCCAGGTACTGCAATTGCTAACGACCCGGATGGTCTGACTTACCCGCAAAAACAACTCATATTATCTGAAAAAGCCAATAAACATCAACTCATCTGGATGCCTCAAGATATTGATGATAAAAAAATTGATAATCCTTCATACGATTCCCTTGTTCGCAGCCTGAAAAATGATACACGTGTCATTCGGACCCAACCATCAGATATTACCGATCAAATTATGCAGCGATTAAAACAAATGTCAGCGCAATGTGCAGAAAAACAGCATTCAACAAAGCCTAAAATATTGGTTGATACCCATGTTGATGATGTTGTTCAAGCAGCAGAATTAAATAATTTTTTGGTCCAAAAGCAATTTCAATCTTTAATCAATCCTTTTGACAATAAACAGAATCGAATGAAACAATATGAAACTCATTTAAAAGATATTCAAATTTTGATTATTTTTTATGGGCGTGTGAATCAAAAATGGGTAGTGGAGCGCTTAATTGATGCCACCAAAACAATACTCATCGAAAAACTACCTGTACATACGCAAATTATATTTGCAGCGCCACCCAAAAAAGAAACTGATTCGTTGAAAAAGCTTCTGGACAGTAAGTTAAAAGATTTCCAATTATTGGATAACAGTGACAGTGAAGACATTTTACCAGATAATGCAGCGCACATTATAGCAGCAACACAACAAGGCGGTGACTTATGAAATCAAGTTTAAATCCATACATAGGACTGCGTCCTTATGAAAGTAAAGAAAGTCATTTGTTTTTTGGACGTCGCGAACAAAGTGCCGATTTATTGGACAAACTTGAAAAAACACGATTTTTGGCTGTCGTGGGAAGTTCTGGATGTGGTAAATCATCATTGATTCGTGCGGGGCTTATTCCACTTTTGCAGGCCGGTTTTTTGGTTGATAACAGGGACACATGGCTTACAGCAGTGATGAAACCAGGTGATCGCCCATTGTATCATCTTGCTAAGGCCATTTGCAGTGTGCTTGACAATGAACCTGATAGTGAAGAAATTCAACGTTTTCATGAAAATATCAGTATCGAAGGGGCAAAAGCGATCCTGGATCGTTTGTCTCCAATTTTATCGCAAACCCATTCATGTTTGTTGATTCTTGTTGATCAATTTGAAGAAATTTTTCGATTTGCCCAAAACAAGGATCAACAAGATGAAGCGGCTTTTTTTGTGTCCATCCTTCTTCATCTTGCCATGCAAACCCAAGAACCAGTGTATCATGTTCTGACCCTCCGATCTGATTTTGTGGGCGACTGTGATCAATTTCGCGGTTTGCCAGAGGCAATGAACGAAAGTCAGTATCTCGTTCCGCGAATGACCCGAGAACAACAACGTAAAGCCATTATCGGGCCGGCAGCGATTTCAGGCATTGATATGCCGCAAGAACTTGTTCAGCGCGTCTTGAACGATATGAGCAATGATCCAGATCAGTTACCTGTTATGCAGCATGCGCTGATGCGCACCTGGGATGCATGGTGTAAGGAATATTCCGATACTGAAAAACTTATTGATGCACCTTCCATTGCGCACTATGAGTCCATCGGCACATTGTCCAAAGCCCTTTCCAATCATGGCAATTCAATTTTCGATAAAATGGAACATAAAGAGTTGGTCATGCGAATTTTTAAGGCCCTCACTGATCAAGGAAATAATGGACGCGGTATTCGACGTGCAACAAAATTGCAAGACATTTATGCCATCACCGGTGTAATGGATGAAAACAATCTTAAAGAAATCAAAGGAATCGCACTGAAACAACTTCCCTGGCGCCCTTCTGATGTTAATTATATTATTGAAATATTTAGAGAACCCGGATGTTCTTTTTTGATGCCATCGGTTCATGTTCCATTGCAATCTGATGTTGTGGTGGATATCTCTCATGAAAGTCTGATGCGGGTTTGGGATCGGTTGGAACAATGGGTCAATGATGAAGATCAATCGGTACGAGATTATCGGCGTCTTACAGAGACTGCCTTGCGATATCGTAAAGGTTCTGCCGATTTTTTGCGGAACCCGGAGTTAGAACTTTATAAAAAATGGTATGAAATTCAACGCCCCAATCAGGCATGGGCCAATCAATACCATAGCTGGCAAGAACAGGATCAACAGTTTTTTGATAAAAGTATCCATTTTCTACAAGAAAGTATTGATAACCATACAAAAGAAATTGAAAATGAAAAGCGTATTTCAAAAGAACATCAGGAATTGGAAAAAAAAGCCTTGCTGGCGGAACAGGAAAACCTGTACCAAAAACGCCTTTTAAAAGGGGTAGTCATAGGTTTCATTATCGCATTGATTATTTCTGGAATTGCGGGATATCAATATTATAATGCCAATAATGCAAGGAAATACGCAGTTGAACAGCGAGAAATTGCAATGTACAATGCAAAAATTGCCAGGCAAGAACAGGAAAAAGCCATTACTGCATTGGAAAAATTTGAACAGGAACGAATTAAGGTTGAAAAAAAATCACAAGAAATCGATAAACTCCAGGGCACCTTATTACCATTGGGCGAACAAGAAGGTCGTTTCTATCTATTGGATTTGCCCGATCAAACGCGCGTAAACATCACCGGCGTTACGCAGTCCTATGCCAATGGAATGAAACTTGAATCAGGCACATATGCAGTGCAACTGACACATAAGAATTACTATCCCCTTCAGATTGTTGTAAATATTCAACCGGGGAAAGAAAATCAGATTCAAGCAAAATTAAAACCCCTGCCATCTGAAATTCAAATCAGCGGTACGCCTGATGATGCTGTTATTATTGTAAATGAAGAACAGAAGGGAAGTGGCGCAATGACCTTGAGTAATCTTCAGCCAGGAATGTATCGCATACGCATTGAAAAGATGTTATTTGAAACGTTCATTACAGATATTTCATTGGGGCCAAATGATCTCAAAAAAATACAATATGATTTGGCAGGACTTGTCAGGCTCACTATTCTGCCGCGCCCCTCAGATGCGCGGGTACGCATCATGAATATTCGTCCGATTTATGAAGATGGTATTATTTTAACACCTGGAAGGTATTTAATTGAAGTCAGTCATCCTGAATACCACGAATTTCAACAATGGATAACACTTGATCAGGGAGAACGAAAACTGGCTGTAATGTTGGAAAAAAAGCCTAAAAAATCAATTACCAACGATTTCGGAATGAAATTTGTATTCATTATGCCTGGTTTTTTTATTATGGGCAGCACTGATCACGATGACGAATTACAGCATAAGGTGACATTTTCAAAAGGCTTTTACATGCAAACCACTGAAGTTACCCAAGGTCAATGGATTCAAATCATGAAAGAAAACCCTTCACATTTTAAATCTTGTGGTCAAAATTGCCCGGTGGAAAAGGTGTCTTTTAAAGAAGTACAATCTTTTATCAAAAAATTATCCGCACAGGATCAGCATAATTATCAACTTCCCACAGAAGCGCAATGGGAGTATGCTGCCCGATCTGGCAACAGTAAGGATATTGCAAATGGTAACATTCTTGCAACAGGGTGTGAGATAGATTCCAATCTCGATAAAATAGGATGGTATTGCGGAAATAGTCATGATAGAACACATCCTGTTGCACAAAAACAGGCCAATGCATGGGGACTTTATGATATGCATGGAAATGTATGGGAATGGTGTCTGGATTGGTATGCCAATTACCCCAAAACGCCTGTACTTGATCCGGTTCAAACCAAAACTGGGACAGCGAGAGTCGTTCGTGGTGGAAGCTGGACCAGTGATGCGGGAAGTTGCCGATCTGCGGCACGATTTAAAAGCGGACCCGCCAATCGCATTGGGGATTTGGGATTTCGATTGGTGGTGCCCTGGACTGGGGATGCGGATAGTAAAAGTGGTACTTTTCGTATGGTTAAATAGCAAAGGGGTTTATGAAATGTTTGACTTTTTGAAAATGCGCCCAGGGAAAAAGTAACATGAAAAAACCATTTAAATTAGTAAGTTTATTTAAACGAACCATTGACAATCTCAAAATCATGCGATTGCTTTGGACGGATTATCGAAATGGAAATTATCAAAAAATGCCAGTAAAAGGACTGATTTCATTTGGCCTTTTTATTGCCTACATATTAAATCCATTTGATCTTTTATCTGATTTCATTCCATTTTGGGGACAACTGGATGATTTTGGAATATTGATGTTTTGTCTGTATCTGCTTGATCAAGAAACATCACAGTATCAACTATGGCGAGAGAATAAGACATGACGCGACATTCTCAAATTGAAGTCATCAAATGATGGCCATCGCATCACCATAGCTGAAAAATCGGTAGTTTTCAGCTATGGCTTCTTCATAGACAGTTAATATGTCTTCGCGGCCAGCAAATGCAGCAATCATCATTAACAATGTTGACTGCGGTAGGTGAAAATTCGTAATCATTGCATCTACTACCTGAAAGTGAAAGGGCGGATGGATAAACATATCACAATAGCCTTTAAAAGGGATGATTTCTTTTTGTAATTGATACACATATTCCAACGTTCGTACGCCGGTGGTTCCAACCGCAATGCATCTTTTTTTATTATTAATGGCTTTTTGAATGATTTGTGCGGATTGTGATGATATTTCAACATATTCCGCATGCATGATATGTTGGCGAATATCAGAAACGCGAACAGGCATAAATGTACCATATCCCACATGCAGTGTTACTGGAACAATTTGAATGCCTATGGATTGCATTTCTTTGAATAATTGGCTTGTAAAATGAAGTCCTGCTGTTGGTGCTGCAACAGCGCCATAATTTTTTGCGTAAATGGTTTGATAACGTTGCTTATCCATATTTTCAGCAGATCTCTGAATATATGGCGGTAAAGGTGTGTGCCCCATTTTATTCAGGAAATCCAAAAAATTATCGCACATAAATTGAATGCGGCATTTGCCATTATCTGGCGGGCTTATTATAAGGCCCCGATCATTGGGTGAAAAATGAATGATTGACCCCACTTTTGGCGGTTTTGATGATCGAATCATGCACTGACATTCAAAACCTTTGTTTTGTTTTTCCATCACTGCCTGATTGTAATCCAATATAAACACCTCAATCTTACCGCCGGTTTCTTTCTTACCCAATAATCGCGCAGGAATCACGCGCGTATTGTTTATAACCAGAAGGTCATCAGGGTTCAGGTAGTCAGTTAGATGTATAAATTTTGTATGTATGATCTTTTTTGTTTTACGATTGTATACCAGCAAACGTGATTGATCTCGTTCAACAGAAGGCTTTTGTGCGATGAGATGTTTGGGAAGATGGTAATCATAGTCTTTAATTTGAAACGACATTATTGGGGGACTCCATGAATGTTTTTTGCTCGCGACTGATACGCTGACAGTTCTTTCCAGTCCAGGCCATTGGGTTGACATGGAAAGATGGTATTGTTTGTATATAAAGGATCTTGAGCAATATCAAAAGGGGATGATTTCACTGCGTTTGCCCACAATTTCGTGTAAGGAATCGGTGTATAATATGCAAGAATGGGTTTGATGCCGCTTTCTTTAACACAATCAATAGATGTTATAATTAATTCGTGCTTTTGTTCTGGAAGACCAATCAGTAAATAAGCCCCTAAATCATTACTTTGAAAACCCGCTTTTTTCAAATGTTTAATTGCTTCATAAAATTCAGAAAATGTTAACTTTTGGTCCATTCGATGTTTGAAATCCATGGTTTCAAGTCCCATTCTCAGATTTTTAAATCCTGCGTCAAACAATAATTGTGCAACGGGTTTCGTTATTTCACATATATGAATGGCATTGGGTGTATGAAATCGTATGGGATATTTTTGTCGGGTTATTTTCTCCAATAATGGCATGGCAAATGTTTCTGATTGATACAATAATGCATCATCATAAAAAACAAAATCACGTACTTGATATTTCTGATACCAATAGAAGATTTCATCACATACATGGTCAACTGAACGTCTGCGTATCTGATTTTCAAGGAAACCAGATGCACAATATGCGCATCGAAAAGGGCATCCACGCGTTGTTAGCAAAGGTACAAAAGGAATATTTTTTTGAATATCCCATGCGGGATAGGGGAATGTGTCTAATTGTTGAATATCTAATTTTAATGTCGATTGAAAGCCAGTAAGTTGATAAATAATTTCAAGTATAGACAATTCTCCTGGATCTGACACAAGAATATCAACATCCATATGTTTTTTTGCATGTGACAAACACAGCCTGACATATATGCCGCCCAGTACAATGGGAACATCCTTAAATACCGACCGAATAGAACTGATTGTCTCCTGAACTCCTGGATACCAATAGGTCATGATGGAGGTTATCATGATGACATCGGGTTTACGAATCGATTTTAAATCCTGTACAAACCATTCAGGTAGAATACCATATCTTGAGTATTTTCGCGGAAAGGCTTCCAGTTGTTTGGGTTTGGGAATATGGGTTTTTACATAAGCGCCCCGACCATATCTAAATTTTTTTGATTTCAGGTGCGAAGCTTTGGGATGAAATCGATTCAAGCAATCAATGTATGAAACAGACATTCCATGTGATCGAACAATAGCCATTAGCTGCATCAGCCCCATTGGGCGTGCCCAAAAATCAAAAGCAGCAAAATCATGAATCCAGGGATTAACAAATAAGATATGTGGTGCATTGAATGAGATCATGCGATTTTATTTCTGTAGGTTTGGGGCAAGGTCGGGAAAATATTTCATTGATGTTTTTTTTAGTTCGCGCTGGCTAAATAAAATTTCATATTGTGCGACCCCTGTCTTTTGAGAAAGATTCAGCGCAATATTTTTGCAGTTACTGCCTGAAGTCCCATGAATCATCGTATATAAATTGTGAGGCCAGTCATTTGTGGGATTTCGTCGATAACAATGTGAAACATGGGGAGAATTTGCCATCATTTGACCCACAGTGGAAATTTGACTTTCATCAACACGCCAGGCAATCATTGCATTGGATGTATATCCTGATTTTTGATGTTTTAAAGTGGCGCCAAATCTCCGAATAATCCCGCGATCTTTTAAAGATTGTAATTGTTCGCAGAATTCTTCTTCGGAAATACCAATCTGCCGGGCCAGCTTTTCATAGGGATGCTTACATACCGGAATATCTCCCTGGATCGCTGAAATTATTTGTTTGTCGCATTGGGATAGCATGGTGTTCCTTTAAATAAAAGCCTGACAATGCAGACCATTCATTGTCAGGCTTTTTAATATTAAAAATCAGGCATTCATTTCATAGGTATCTTTTAGAGCATAGACGTGGGATGCCAGGAATTTTTCAAATCTGGCATTATCAACAACCGGCTTCTTGAGCATTTTAAGACAAAGCGCCATTTGTTTTTCTGTGCTGTCTGGTTTTGAGTACAATTGCAAAGCAAATTTTGAAAAATCGCGCACCATGAAATCAAAAATCAGATCAATTAAATCATCCTCAAGATTTTCCATTTTGTATTTTTCGAGAATAAGTTGACCATAGGCCACAAGTGTAAACAATTCACCCAAAGACAGCAGAAAATCGATATTTTTTGCCTGTTCTTCATTGGGTGTAGCAGTCATCAGAAATTCTTTTAATACATCAATTTGTTCTTTGAAAATAAGAACATTTCTCAGTTGCACATCATTGTATGCCAGATTATAATCATGGAATTGAATTTTTCCCAATCCTTTGGTCGCACCCTGATCAAACATAAAGTCATCGTTTTTGGGGTCATGGCGCAGCGGAATTTCTGGAAATTCAGCAGGATTGAAAAAATAATTGGCCATAAACTTAATAATCAAAGCCATATTTACATGAACAGTACCTTCAAGTTTGGGCAAAGATCGAATATCTTTGACTGCCATTTCGAAATACATGTCTTTTTCAAATCCTCGTGCAGCAATGACATCCCACAGCAGATTAATCACTTCCTCACCCTGTGTTGTGACTTTCATTTTTACCATTGGATTGTAAAGCAAATAACGTCGATCATCTGCTGATGCCGAGCGCATGTAATCGGTCGCACGTTGGGCAAAAATTTTCATGGCAGACAATCGGGTGTAGGAATCTGTAAACAACTGCTTGATATGCGGAAATTCTGTGACATATTTTCCATAAAGATTTCTATGGGATGCATGATTCAAAGCTTCATAAAAAGCATGTGTGGCAATACCAATTGCTCCCCAGCCAAGATTGAATTTGCCAACATTAATTGTATTTAATGCACAATCCCAGGCATCTCTGCCAGTGGCGAGGATGTCATCATCGGTAATCGGATAGCTATTAAGCGCATATTCCGCCACATAGCCTTCCCACTCAACCACGTTTTTGATAAGATCATAATTTTCATGTTCAGGACTGACAACAAAAAAGACATATTCATCAGTTTCAGAATTTTTAGCAAAAGTGGAGACCAAAGCGGCTTTGTTACCATTACCAATATAGTATTTACCACCATCGGCAACATACTTGTTTTCTGCCAGCGGGGTCAAGGACATGTCCGAGGAATATAAATCTGCGCCATGCGCTCTTTCAGATAAGCCAAACGCAAATATGCCGCCTTCTTCAAGCATTCTCGCAGTTTTCTTTTTGACCGCTTCGTTTTTGCCCATAAAAATGGGACCCAGGCCAAGAATTGTGACCTGCCACGCATACCAATGAGACAGATTGTAAAAACCCAAGATTTCATTGAAATCGCAATTTCTAAATGTGTCCCATCGCGTGTCCGGGTCATCGGAGTACTTATCCGGGGTCAACAGCGTTGAAAAAACTTTATTGTCTTTTAGAAATTGAATAAAATCATCATACCAGATACACTCATGGCTGCATTTTTTTAATTTTTCCTTTCCTTTGGATTCAAAAAACTCAATAGTCTTTAACATGATTTCTCTGGATCGGGGATCCAAATGCTCATATTTTTCACTTTTGGGATTGAGTAACATTCGATTAATTCTCCTTTTCAAATTATTTCCTTGAATTTACTGTTTATTTTTTTTAGAACAGCAAAAATGGGTCAATTGATTATGCACTATAAATTGTATTTAAGAATTTTGCAATGAAAAACGCCACGCACAAAACCACTCATCAGGATGCGCATCCGGAGGACATCCAATACATGTTGTTTGAATTCGGGGATCAATACTTTCAGCAAATCGCGGATATTCTGCCATGCCGCCTGATTTGCAAGGATAATCATCAAGACCTTTTCTTTTACGCGCTGCTTGAACACGACATTGATTCATCTGAAATTCAAAACAGGTATCTGTTTCATTGACAATGGACTGTGTATTGATTGTTGCATATAGGCGCATATCTAATGCCTGTTTTAAACCATCCAGCCCCGCTTTTTCTGGAAGATTCAGAAGTCTTTTTATTGACCATGCTTCAAATGGTGAGAAATTGGACCAGCATGAATCATTAACACGTTTGGCATCATACATTCCTCTGGAAAACTCAAGCGCCTGAAACCAGACACCATCATTGGCCAGCCAGTTGACTGCCATACTTTCTTTAAATGCGGTCAATGTTTGGTTATCCAGATCCAATAATGGTTTGGGGATATCATTTTCCATCTCAAAATTAAGGGTTTTTGCCAGACGTTTCATTTGTATATGATAACTCTTTTCATAGACTTTTTTTAAGACATTAAATGCTTCTTTTTCTCCCAATTGATGTCTGACTTCCGAAAACCATAGTGCGTGATGCATCATCAAGCGATGAAAAAAATCTATGATCAGGGTGGCCTGATCCATTTTTGTGGGGGGATTATTCATATAATTCTCCTGATTTATTTTCAATAAATAATTGAATTAACATTTCTGCAATCACCTCTAATCTCAGAATATAGTTGACCTGTGTTGCAGCAATGGCTGCCAGGGGCATGGCATCTACAGACGCTGTTTCAGGATCCTGAACAATGATCAGGCCGCCTCTTTTCTGAATCATTGCAAGGCCCTGACTACCATCCTTATTCGCGCCAGTTAAAATAATTCCAACCAGATGCTTACCAAAAATATCTGATGCACTTTCAAACAAAATATCAATAGAAGGTCTTGAATAATTCACCGGCGGATCAAGTGTCAAAGAAAAAGTCATGTCTTCTTCTATCATCACATGATAATTGGGTGGTGCAAAATAGGCAACGCCTGATTCCAGTAATGTTTTATCATTAATTTGACGTATCTTGATCTGGCAAATATCATCCATTGCTTTTTCCAATGAATCATCTGAAAATGGATGCCGATGCTGAACCACAATAATGGGAGCCGGAAAATCCCTGGGGAGCTCAGGCAATATTTCCTTAAGTGCTTCAAGCCCACCAGCAGAAACACCTATAACAATGGCTTTGTATTTCATAATTATTACTTCGGAATGCTCTGAAAATAAGTTCCTCATTTACTTATGTGTCAATAACGTGTAGGGGCGAACCTTGTGTTCGCCCATCATACATAGGAACGAAAGCGTTATTCGTTTGAGGGCGAACATAAGGTTCACCCCTACATCGGGCTGGCACATAAGTAAATGGGGAACTTATTTTCCGAACATTCCTTATTGTTTGATACCGATTACACTACCAAATCGACCAGAAATTTTTTTTCTGCGATATGAATAAAATAAATCCGGGCTGCATTTGGTGCAAAAATTTGATATTTCTATGTTCTTTTTCAGTACGCCTGCTTTTTGTAATTGTGCTTTTGATATTTCCCAAAAATTAAAAAAATTGGGTGTCTTTTCATATGACCACATATATTTGGGGAGTTCCTGTTGATAATGAATAAATTCAGCGCAGCAGGGTCCCAACGATGGTCCAATTCCGGCTAAAATGTTTTGGGGATTTGTGCCTAGATCAACCATTTGCGCAATTGTTTTGCCAATAATATTTTGGACACTTCCCCGCCACCCCGAATGAATGACTGCCACCCGAGTATTATCAGAATCAACTAATAATACAGGCTGGCAATCGGCTGTTTTGATAATCAATAAGATATCAGGTTTCTCAGTTATCAGGGCATCTCCTATCAAATCATCTTGATTTATGGACGCTATTTTATGAATCGTACAACTATGCGTTTGATTCAACGATTGATATTGGGACAGCCCCATTACATTGCAAACACGTTGAATATTCCTTTGCACTGCAATTGGATCATCACCAACACCATAACTGAGATTTAGGCTTTGATATGGGGTATGACTATGTCCGCCAATTCGGGTAAATATTCCATGTACAATATTTTGAATGTTGGTTATGTTCGAAAATTGATAATAGATAACATTTTGTTTTGATGTTTTTTTCATAACAATGCTTTGATCCCTGAAAGAGCAATACATATAACAATAAGGAAAACTCGAAAAATAAGTTCCCCATTTACTTATGTGCCAGCCCGATGTAGGGGCGAACCTTATGTTCGCCCTCGAACTAATAACGCTTTCGTTCCTATGTACGATGGGCGAACA
>Ga0272440_1001237_pt1 | contig 21244 bp, 14 predicted proteins | sample SSMMMBAug17_FD_192440 | JGI IMG/M metagenome (GOLD analysis project Ga0272440, IMG submission 192440) | Marine sediment archaeal communities from Little Sippewissett salt marsh, Falmouth, MA, United States - SSM-MMB-Aug17 | ecosystem: Environmental > Aquatic > Marine > Wetlands > Sediment ...
CTGATCCATGACTTTCATTAAATCATTATCAGCTGTATCTTTAATCAAATGATGAATTGTTTCTATAACAGCATTAATTATTGATGAATGCTTTCGGTTTGATTTTAATTGTGCTTCCAGAATATTCATATTATTTATGGAAATTAAATGAGAAAGTGATAAATTTGTTAATATTATTATCATTAATTTATTTCGATTTTCACTCACAATGTCAAAAGGCTGATGCTGACTTTCTCTTAGAATTTGTTTGTTATTGGCTAAGAATTCGATATAAATATGACAAACAATGTGTCATATCTACCTTCCATATAATACTCAAAGTTTCGTCTTCCAAATATATTATTTGATTGATCAGGGTAACTGCCAAAATCATTTCAGGCATTTTTGTTGGCTTTGCATAATTCAACCTCATATTCCAATACATATAATAAAGCAGTTATTGCAATTCCAACAATTTTTAAAAACTGATATGCTTTAATTCCTCAGCATTTTTTTGCCATCGGTCGAGACACATATCCCAAAAGTGAATTTCTTTATCCTTACCACTTGATAGCAACACTTGACCTTCCGGATGAAATACAATATTTGTTAAATGGCCATGATGTGCATTTTTTTGCTTCCCTATCATTTCCTTGTTAGTTAAATCCCATACAATAATGGCTTTATCTGCACCCGAAGATACAAGTTGTTTGGGATCTTTAGGGTTGAAAGCGATTTGGGTTACTCTTCCGCTATGCTTCCCCTTTAGAACTTTGTTGTGATTAAGTTTACTGAAATCGTTAAATTTTATGACATATAAATGTCCTTCATGGTCTCCTACTGCGAGTGATATACCATCAGGAGAAAATGCCAGGCTATGTACAACACTGTGAAAATCAATACATTTATTATTCAAAATATTTATTCTTTTATTCTCAGTAGCATAAACAATATTTTTTTTCGACGGATCAATGGCGAAGCAGGTTATTGATGTATCTTCCTTAATAAGTTTATCTTTCAGTATTATGGTATCATTTTCAATATTAAAAACATCTATTGTCTTTGCATTACCAGCAACCAGTTGTGTTAAATCTTTATTAAAATGTATGAACTTATAAATATTATTGGTATAGAGTATTCGTAAGGTTTTGGATGGATTCTGCGAAAACAATTCAAAGCATCCAATGATTCCATTTGTAGTGCAATATGCTAATTGTCGACCTGTTAAACTAATAGAAATATCAGATATATTACCAGATATTTCTGGGGTATAAATAGGTTTTGCCGGCTGAATTTTGTCAAGTGGTATGTCTTTCCATAAATAAATATTACCACTCTCATCTCCAGCGACAAAAGTCTTTAATAATAGTTTTTCTTGCTTATTTTTACAGAAACCATGAAATATCATACATTGAATATTATTCTTAAAAGACAATGGGTCAATACTGGATAAAAATGGTGTATTAAAAATTTTATTATAAGAGATGTTCCCTTCGTTATCACCAAATAAAATGACATTATTTTTCAATGGATGAATAACAAAAATTTGTCTTCCATGCCCTACTAGGTTTAATGAATTATAAAATTGAAATGCCTTTGTCTTTGTATTGTTAATATAGATATCTATTAAATTATCAGTGGTTCCAATAAATATTCTTTTCCCATCTAGTGAATGTGAAACAGCCAATGCACCATTATGTTCTATATTAATATTAACTTTTGTTATTCTTATGTTTGGTCTATCTATTTCAGAAATATTTAATTGGAATAAATTATTATCTCGGCCGGCTACAAGCAGTTGGTTCTTGCTGGGATGAAAATCTATTGCTGTTATTTCAGAACAACCATCAAGATTTATCTCCATTGGTGCTTTCTGAAAATTGAAATGGTTCAAGATCATTATTTTACCTTTACTTGATCCAGCAGCAAAATATGGTCTTTTTCTACTAAAAGCTTGAGCTGTAAAATATGAAAAGTGCTCGTTGTCCAATTTTTTTTCACCAAGTTGTCTTAAGTGGATTTTACCCTTGATTGAGTATTCATAGAAAATTATTGAATCAAGATATCCCACTGCAATGATGTTAACATTCATTTTTGTTGAAATATCAAAAACTCCAAATCGATTATTTGAATTTAAGTAGTTAATTTCTAATAATTCAGGCTTCGTTGTTTTGAATATTTTAAACTTCTTAAGTGGAATTGAATATCCTTTGATAATTCCTTTAATATTTCCACAAATAATAATGATTCTATTTCGATTATATTCTAAAATGGATAGCCCTGAAATTGCTGGAGAAAAAACATCTCCAATGTGAAGAACATACTTTGGAGTATTTTTTTCAAAAACTGCCCAAACATTAATGATTCCATCTGAACCACCTGTCAATATATACTTCTGGTCAGGGGTTGAGCATATTGAAAGTATAGCATTATAATGCCTTTTCTCAAAATAATTGCTATTAGTATAGTTTTGTTGGGTCAATATGTTAAAAAGGATACTCTGTGCTTCAAATGATGGTGCTTCTTTAGTGAGGTCAAGTGCATATTGTAATCGGTCATTGTAATCTGAATTGTTTCTATAAACATGAATGGTTTTTTTTAATAATGATATGTTATTATTTAATTCAAGAGTTTTTTTTTTAGGTTTATATTATCAGTAACTAAGACTTTATTTTTCTGTTTTTCTTTTCCCTTTTCATTTTTCAAAGATTTAATTTCTTTTTCTTTTGTTAACATTTGTAACTCTAAAGATTCTTTGTCCTTTTTTTTACGTTCGTTTTCTTTTTGTAAAAAACAAATAGTATTATCATGCAAATCAATTGTATCATGTTGATTGGCGTTTAGTTTTTTCAAATTTGAAATTTCAATATTTTTATTTTCTATTAATATCTTATCGCTGTGAATTAGGGCAATGACAATAACAAAAATAACTACAATTGCAATCATTGTTAAAATCAAATAAAAATAATTGGTTAAAGCTTTTTTTAATAATATATCCTTCTCATTTGATTCCTTTTGATTTCTTTCGATTTCTTGTTGATTCTTTTCTTTGGAAATTTTTTTTATTGTTCTTGCAATTCCTTTATAGACACGAATAACATCTTTATGGAAGCTCAACTTATTACTATCTAAACTTTTGCAATTGAATATAAACTTTTTAATACCAATTAGCCCTGAGAATTGATCTAAGTTATCTACGTCTGGGCATGCTACATAAATTATTGGGATGCCAATTTCTTCTGCTTTTTGTCGTTCTCTATCCTGAATCGAATCCCTAGTGAATGATTTTCCTATAAAACAAACACACATTTTACTATTCATAACATTCTGTTCACATTGATCGATTATACGTTCTCCCAAATCAATATTTTCTGTATGTATTAATTTGATATTCAAGTCATCATCTACTTCTCGTAAAGCATCGGTAAACTTTTTAATATAATCTTCATTTTCGGTGTTGTATATGATAAAGACATCATGGTCATTTTGAAAAAACATTTCATTACCTCAAAATTTAATTAAAAAATAATTTTAGATACTGAACTTTTTTCTTGAAGTCAAGTAAAAATATGTTATTGCATCAAAAATATTATTCTGTAAATCTATTGAAAAATAATTTGCAATTCTAAGGGAATATGGTATAGTTTTTAGTGAAATTCATTTTTATCTTAATTAATAAATTATTTTGTGATATGATCAAACAAATATTGATATAAATATGTCATTGATTATTAAAACTACTAGTATTTTATTATTACAGTGTGCATTGTTTTATTTTTATTACGTTGATTCAATAAATGCGATAAGTAATGATTTTTGCGAGGATTATGAATCTGTAATTGAGAATGATTCTGATCAAAGCACTTTGAATGAACTGAATCAAAAGTATATTAAAGAATGTGAGGGGTCATCAGCACAGTTTTATTATCATATTGCCAAAAGGTATTATGAACTGAACCTGTATGAAAAAGCGAAACAATTTATGGAAGCTGCCAGAATATACAGTTTACGGCATGATCCCATTTTTGAAAGTATTCGCTATTACCTCATATTTATAGCTTTGGAAACATCTCCAAATGATTTAGCTTATATTCAAGATGTTATGAGTGATATCTGGACGCCCCCAAAAGCGTTACAACAATTGTTACATGAAAAGCTTTACGCAAAATATCGCGAAATAATTGATCAATTTTGTAAAAATCCAGTGGATGTGATTATGTCTGAAAACCTGATTCAGTTGATCAATATTTTTGGTCTTGGAGAAACTATAAATTTAACAAATTGCATAAAAAACGAAATAAACCGCCAGGAAGCTCTCCCACAAACTTACAATCAATCTTCAGCTATACTAATTTTGTATAAAAAACTAAAACAGTTCAATGTTAACTATGAAAATAAAACCTTTCAGTACCATGCGCTATTAGATTATTATGAACAATCTAGTGCCGCTTCAAAAGCTACAAATTTTGTTGATAGATGCCAGTTGTTTACAATGGCTCTTGGATCATTAAATAAAGCAATGAATAAGTCGGATACTGAAAATGTTAAATGTAAACAAGCGGTTTCATGCCTTGATACTGAAATTCTCAATGCCTTTCAAGACAGATTTCAATCGAATATTCAAAAAACTTCTGCACCAACTGATTTTTTTCAGTGGAAAAAACGTCTGAAACAACTCACTGTCAGTTGCATGCATGTTGTCCCCGAAGATTTTGAACTGTTAAATAATCATATGGATATTTACATTTCTTTAACGCAATCAATTGACCAATTATCTTTTGAAGATTTTGTTGCTGCATATAATAAATACAAAAACAATTTGCTTGGTCAGAAGTATCTATCTAAGAAGTATCAATCAGGCATAATTGCAGCGCTGATCCATAAATGTTCAAAGAATATAAAGGTACAATTAACAACCAGACAGCCTGCAATGATGACAGTCACAGAATTAAACGATAAAGCCTGTAAAATTTATCGTAATAGTTTACAAACACAGGAGTATTTAAATAACCAACCCGATCTCAAAAATGATGCAAATATTAATGAATTGCTAAGTGTACCTGTCAGCCAGTCAAATACTTTATGTCAAATGACTCAGCATTTATTAAGAGGAGATACTGAGTCTATTTTATCCTTGAAGCCTGGATTATTAGCAGATATCTGGACTGCATGGCATTTTGATGATGTTCTTAACAAAAAACAAATCTGTTTTTTACACCTGGTGCCCCCAACAATTCATTCATACAATTTTAAACATTACCAGATCCAATCAATCCCAGATATTCATTTACCTGGACTGCATCCTGAAAAATGTACAGTTGTTGATGGGAATATTTGCAAGATAAAATTACCTGTTCAAATGGGATGTTCTCTATCGTTTCATTCAGAAATACAAATTTCAGATGTTTCTTATAATACAGTCCAACAAGAAATTGTATTGTTGAAAAAGGAAAATATTAAAAAAAATATAGACATCATGATTCCAAAGAATATGTTTCGAAATGTTTGTTTAACAACGAGTTCCCCTTGTAAAGGAATGTTTAAAGTTTATCATTGTAACTGTTTTGCCATTTCTCCGGATCCTGTTTTGTCATTTTCTTTTAATAATACACAAAAATGCCTTGACATTTTACCTGGTATGTATTTATATTCATTTGACTTTAATTCAATAAATATATTAGATATATGGTTTGAAACGTTGAATGTTCCGGATCGAAGCTATCATATTCAAACATATGTTAATCAAATGAACACAGAAAAAAGAGCAATGATGTATTTAAACACTTGTTTGTATAATATAAATCATAAAACATTCAGTCATAAAAACCAACAAGAGTACATCGCTCATTCAAAAGGGGCCTTACATTTTTTAAAATATCTAATTCCATGGTATTGCTGTCAAAAAAACAGAACCATATTATGGTCTCAGTTAATTAACCCCCTGACCAGGCAAAAGAATCAATGGCAAAACCATTATCGAGTGCCTCAAATAAAAGAGCTGGGTGTAAGTGTACCAGAAAAGAAAGAAAGCAAGACATGTCTGCTATTATATACTTTGTTGGACCTTATGGCCAACCAAAAACCAAAAACAAATAATGCTTTTACCGAACGAATGATTTATAACAAATTGTTAAATACAGTCATCAGACGATATCTTAATGACAATGATTTATTAAAAAAATTGGAGGATTATATCTATGAATAAAAATTTTCAAAAAGGTGTATTTTATTTTATTATTTGTAGCATTTTTTTATTCAACCTGATCGCAATTGACTCAGGCAATGCAACATATTATTCGTCAACTGAGCTTCAGGAAAAAGTAAATGATATCCTTCACAGCTGGCAACCCATTAAAGAAGAGCCAAAAAGTCAGGTCAAGTCAAGAAAGTCAGAACTTGACAAAGTGTTAAGCAGTATTCATCGTTTGGAATATTTGGGCACGCCATTGAACATCATGCAAAAAGAAATGAATAACTTAAAAAAAATTCACAGCTACTATCAGGGAATGTTTGGCATACAAGTTTCGCCAATACAGCTGGATCATTTTTATCAAAGTCATTGTTTGCAATCCATTGCTGAAGATTCCTGGTGTCGTGTAGCAAACACGACATTAAGCCCTAAGACCAATGAACCAGAACCAACGCCCTCTTTTGTACCCCAGAAAAGAGAGAGTGTACCTCTGTCACAGCCCTTTACAGAACCAACGCCCTCTTTTGTACCTCAGAAAAGAGAGAGTGCATCTCTGGCACAGCCCTTTACAGAACAAACGCCTATTGATCCTTTAAAAATGAACAAACAGCCGCCGGAAACTGCTGCACCTGTCAATTATGATATGAATACTTTAAAACCTCCTGCTGCTTCCAAAAAACAATCGTTTCAACTTCCAGAACCCGAGCCTGTTGACCCAAGAACCTTAAAACCAAGAAATCAACCTGACAGATCTTCAAATATAACCTCACCGCCTCAAGAGCCAGAGACTGAACCTGCCAATCCCCGGCCTATAAAGCCGAATCCAAGTCCAAGTCTTCCTTCAACAAATCAAATTCGAAAGCCGGTAGAGCCCACACCTTCCAAAAAATACATTTCACCATACGCCACACAAACCATTCAGAATAAAAAAGAGAAATACAAACCTATAAAAAAACAAACTCTTAAAGAAAAGATCAGTGCATTTAAGCAATTGGTGTTTAGTTATATCAAAAGGAACAGAATTAAAAGAGCAGATTTAGTGAGTTTATTTCCAAATCATCCATTTCCAAAATCAATTTTTCTGTCCCGGGATATCGTCCACCTGGTAAAAACCTTGAATAAGCAGATCATAAAAGAGAAACAATATAATTATAACTATGAATTATATCACATTTTTGGGCAATTCAGAAAAGCAGATAATCGGTATGATGATTATCTTGAAAACATTTGCCTGGCTTATATTTATGCAGACATTTGTGGTAAGATAAAAATACTAAAAGAAATCAATTCATTAAAGATAAAGTCTGCAAAAAATGGTTTTAGTGTCAGCAGTGCTAGTCTAAACGCACTGACGAATGCAGGCCTTTTGCAACGTTGGAATGAAGATACATTGCTTTTTGGAATTGATGTCTGTTATTGCCCTTGAAGCAATCAATAGATAACTGAACCAAAAGTTTTATAAATTTTCTAAGGAGGTTTTTATGCAATTAGTAAAACAAGTTTTTGTTATTTTTATTATTGCTATTATACCATTGACAGGCGCATATGGTGATACTGTTGCCGTATTTTTAAATATTCCCTGTAATACCACAGTTCAATCAGAATTTGATCAATGGGAAAGTAGTCCGGAGATTCGCCAAATATTTACCACCATCATCCGTTTGAATGGCAGCACACCAGATAATTTTCCAACTAGAGATTCAATTGTGAAAAGCATTCAAAAAATTCATGAACAAAAACCAGTCAGTGTGTTTTATTTTATTTATGGTACCTTACACAAAAATGAAACCCTGATTGATTTTAATCGGAAGGAAATAAAGGAGGAGTTGTTTGTTGTCAATGATAAATATGTGGCTCCCAATATTGTCATCATTGATATCAATCGTTCCTTTAACCAATATCAATATGTATTTCCGAAATCAGATCGAAGTAATATTTACAGGACATCCCTTGAATCAGAATTTGACTTATCAGATATTCGACAAAAATTAATTGCGCACAACAAACCCATTACCAGTGAGTTTCTGATAAATAAATGCAATTTATCCCTGACGCCCTTAACAAATACAACAGGGCCCTTTATAAGTGGACCTGTTTCTAATGATACGCAATCTTATTTTATGACACACACCGAACAAGACACCACAAATTTTCAAAATAAGTTCTATATATTTGAAATTTTCAGTAAAGATGATTTCAAAACGTGTGATCATATTGAAAACCCATATCCTGCGATTAATGTATTAAGTCTATATTTTCATTCTCCTTATTATTATGCATTTTCAGAGCAGAATGGAAATAAATTTGAGATTTATAAAAGAGCAACTCGTCAACAAATCTTTTCAAGGCCCATAACCGCCCAACCCACACAGGATGATTTAAACAGTCTTTCAATTGAATATACGTTTCCAAATATTACTGCAATGGCCTTTGTCCTACCCAATCATCGTCTGGGATTGTTTAAAGTACAAAACAATTATGCCTCGTTTAAAGAGATTGATTGTGGGAATCAAAATATAGAATGCATGACATTTGGTACAGTTGGTTTCAATGAATGTCTGGTTTATATTCATAATAAAGCTTTAAAATATCGGATTTTACAAAACAAAATGGAACCAACCATCACTGATGATGAGACAGTCTTTACTAACAACAAGTTATCAAATATGTATGGTGCAAAATTAATCTGGCGCCTGCCAAATGCAATGATTCTGGCGAAAGAGAAAGGTTTCTTTTGGAATGAAAATACAAATCAGTTAACTGAACTATATAATCATAACAATATTGATGTTCATTTTGTCGATACATTTGTATCTGGTAGCGGAGATCTTTTTGGTTTTGTGTGGAGTGGTACGCAAATGATAGAGGGGAAAAGTAGGTTTTACGTAAAAATTGGAATTGAAAATGATAAAAAGACTGACGTCCAAATGTTTGATATCACCCCCTATATTCAAGCTGTGATGACAAGCCCAAAAGCCTCTCAGATGGTCACACCGGCTCTATATCTAATAGATAATTCAAGATGGTGTACAAAATTGACTGGTGCTCTAGTCTACAACTCAGATAAGAATAAAACAGTGCTTAAACATGTGGAAATCTGCCTTAGAAAAAGCTGTTTATCAAAAAATCCAATTAAAGTACTCCAAACAAATAAAGACATTCCGGCTACAAATTTAAAACTTCAAATAAGAGTCTTAGATCCCACAGGAAAAAAATTAGTTGTTCGTTTTGCTATGAAAAACAATAAACCCACAGGGCAACAATTGTTTTCTTTTTCAAAGGTACGATCTGTCAATAGGAGATAAATAAATATGAAACGAAAAAAGAAATTCGCATTTTTGGTAATTGCTGCATTATTATGGACAGATATTGGGTATGCCGATATTATCATGAAAAATATCGGTGGCAATCTGTCATATACCAGATACCCATATAATCTGTGTGATGTTAAATCTACACATCGATATTTTTTTCCATCCCTTGATTGTCGGAATAATCCACAGTATGTCATGACCCTCATGCATGAATCCACATACAAAAGACGCACCATTTGTCTATATAAACTTGAAGACCTTTGCCAATTAGAACAAAATAGTATTCGTCCTGTATTCACATATCCAGCCCATGGAAAAAGTAAGGGCCCTGGGGCCTATAATGCCTTAGAAACCCCTGTAGCGTTTTTTTCAGGACTGTTTTTTTTGGCAAAAACAAAAACACATTCAAGTATTTATAAAATTAATACTTCTTCAGAAAACATCAGTACTGTTTCATTCTACCATGATAATGAATTTCCTGTTTATGTTGATAAAACATACGATGGGGTTGCCTATGCAAAAAACAACATCATTTACAGAGAGAATCACAATTCGCTTTATAGTGACAGAATTATTTCCGATGATATTCTATCTTTTCATCTTCCAAGAAATAAATATTTTGCAGTCAGTTATTATACAAAAGACCACAATCCAGATATACTACTAACCGTTAACAATAGACAAATTCCTTTTAATAATACAAAAATTAATGAATTGAACCCAAAGTTTTCACAAGATTTAGCACATGTTGCATTTTTTAGAAATCAGCCCAACGATCAGTATTCCTGGGAATTAGTTGTTTACAGAACAGCATCAATGAACCGCGAGTCAATGGACAGCGGTCTCATAAAAAGCATCCCTGATATAGAGATCTATGATTCGGAAGAATTGGCATTTTCCTTTTATGACTCTTTTCAGTGGGTACAAAACAAACTTTACTACAAAAAAAGTAAAAATCCCTCAAGGCAGCCTTTAATTTATCAATACAATCCTGTATCAAGACTTGAAAATAAATTAATTTTGTCAAAAGGTGTCCATACCTGGAATATCAAACATACTTCAAGAAATGGTAAACCCAAATTACTACCAAGTAAATATCAAATTAATATTAAACAATTGGGTTGGTTCCAGGTTGCACATCAAAACAATGGTCTCATTGTCATTGCTGAATGTAATATTGAAACGCAACATCGACTTGGAGATCAAACAAACGATAGAAATAAACTGGTTAAACGCATACTTGTATTTAGGGAGAAAAACCATTGAATATAGAGAAATGTATTATTTGCAAACAATTAATATTTTATTCCATACTTTTAATCCTATCTGCCTGTCAACAGTCAAATGATAATAAAACTGTTCATAACAGCCAGACAGATAACACAATGATAAAAAGTACAGAATTTTTGTCTGATATTCCTGAAAACATAGCGCGTGTTTTAATCAAAATTTCAATTCTTACAAATATCATTCAGACAGGCTCTGCATTAACGTCTCACTACATTGTCAGTGCGGAAGATCTTGAAATTCCTGCTCCATCGCTACATCAATTGCAAATAATCAATAAACGCCTATCTTATTATTATGATCGTATTCATTCATTATTAACAATGGCTGTTCCGCAATACCCAGAAGACAATCCAACCAGATGCACCACCATTAAAAGCAGTCCGGTCTGTTTTATTGAACCCGGACATTTGTTACAAAACATTCAACAACAGTGGCCATTAATTGAGTCGTCCATCTACGATTTGACTTATTCATCAGATGACTGGCATAATTTTATTGTATTCTATTTGAAAATGCGCTTGGCGCATATCAAAAATTCAGAACCAGTTGCACCGCCAAATATCAAAACGCACCCTGTTGCAATGAGATTAACAGCAATTTTTAAACATGCGGATTCTTTTCAGCATTTAGATAGATACTTACAAGAAAATGGATTTCGTAAAGATCCTGTGCTTCGCGGTTGGATTTTTACGACTATATATTTTGATTATGTTCGTCAGGCATTCAATAAAGGCTATATTAATATGGCCCTTCGTGAATTTCTGGAAGGAATTACACGTGAAATGTGTAATGAAATCCCTGAAATAGCTGCTCAAAAAAATTATTTAGTTTTACTGCAACGATATAAATTAATTAAATAATGTTGCCATTAAAAAGGAGGACTTGAAATGACATTACTAACGATAAATAAAAAAATTAAATTATTCTGCTTGATTTTCTTGATACAAAGCATTGGATTCAATTCCTATGCAAGTAATGTTAACAACGAAATTGTTATAGAGACAGCTCAATTTATTGATAACATCAATCCCTTTTCTTATACAGTATACCCTGCAGAGTTAATTGTACAATTCACCACAGAAAAATTAATTCAACAACTTTGCACCGGATCGAAACGTCCTTCGTCCGGATATACGCATGGTGTCCAAAGAGAAAATCAACCGGTTCACCAGTATTATGATCAAAATAGTTATATGTTTCATGTTGATCTAAAATCAGGAAATATTTATCAAGCAGATGTAGCGTATTCTGTTAATCAAATTAACCAGGCGCCTGACAATCGGTTTTATGAACATAAGCTTGAATACAAAAATAACAGGATTCGAGTAAATTATCCCAAAGCTGCTTTTAATAAATCAGGAGCTGCCTTGACATTTCCTCTTATCAAGGTCAATCAATTAAATCATGAGATGATTATTAAGGGGGCAGATAATCTCAATGCATACAATCAAGGCACAACAGGCATATATTCCTTGAAAAATATTCAACAGTATACAGTAGAATTAAAAGGGCGGACAGACCCACAACTGCCACCAATTAACTTTAAGGTTGATATCTTATGGGATCATTTTTTTAACAATATTATGAAAGGAAAAGTGCATGTTGGATTGAATGTGAATGGTGATATCATGAATCAAATTCCTAAGATCGGATCTTATCGACTGGAGGAAACAGTTGACTTGAACAGCTTTACCTATTTTGGCTTTAATTATAATTCAAAAAATGAAAAGATAAGAAAAATCTTTAAAAAAGAATTTCGTTTTCGCCATGCATTTGCATATGCTGTCAGCAGTACTCCGGCTGTAAAAGATTTATTGTATAATTTTGGGGATAGTATGAATCATACCTTCGATACCATGCGGATTATGGATGATGAACCAACAGATTATATGTACATCATACCTGGAAAGGTAAGAGGTCATGTTCTGTCAAACATACAAAACGATCCTGTTACAATGAGAATTCTTTTTAGAGCGGATTTACTTTTTACCCAGGAAAAAATGGATCAAATTGTCAATTCACTCAATAGTATCTTTAGCGAAGCCAAAATTAATTTCAGAACCATTCGTGCACCTAAACTCTCTGAATTTATATCCCAAAAAAGTTCCGGTAATTTTGAAATTATTTTTGATACTTTTGTTTTCGGTCAAAACAAATTGCGCTATATTGAATTTATGAATCCGGAAAACTCCCGTGTCAACTATCTCAATTGTCGGTTTTTCCACGAGGATGAAATTATAACGTATAAAAATGACATTGAGCAACGCGATGATTTTTTAATAAAAGTGAATAAATGGCTGCCTGTCTTTGTTGTAGGAACCTTTAGAAGTTTAAATGTTATATCAACTCAGGTGAATGATACCTTTTCATGCGGAAATGATGGTCGCCCCATTCCATTTACGAATATTCATAAGTGGCAGATACGACCTGTGACCAATCAGCCCCCGCCAGCAAGGAAGCCTCATGAGAATTAGTGGACTCAAATTGGAGATTGTCATATATTTATTTGCATTGATCGCAACAGTTTGCCTGGTGTTCATACTTCAAAAACCAGCAATGCTGATTCAGCTGTTGAAACGATGCATGTTTACAATGGCCTACGCACTCTCTTCTCTGGTCGTGCTTTATTATGGTGTTAAGTTTATTATAGATGGTATTTTTTTTCTGAAAACCAGATGGCCACATAATAAGGGGTTCATTCACTTGTTCACTGTTTTTATTTTTTTATTAATTGTCAGTGTCAATGTATTTCCTATGGTTTTCTGGATCAAATGGCTTGAGAATCCTTTTGCGATTCCGCTATATTTAATTTTTTCCAATATGTTGCTGTACTATTTTACCTTACATTCTTATCGGGAAATATTGGATGAGAGCAAAAAGTTGTATGTCACTACAGCACGATTTAAATACTCAAGCGCTTTTGATTATTTGAGTGAAAAACGACAATGGGTGATGTTAAACAATATTCGCCCGATGTTTTATCACATATTTTCTTTTACACTATTTACCGACATAATGATTTTGGCGGAATATCCAACGTATCAGGGCATAGTGGGTTATGTCTTTGTCGAACTAAAAGAAAGTTCTTCTGCTGTTACAATTGAATTGATAATAGCATTGTTGGTTACAGCTTTGTTCATTTATCCCATGAAACGCCTTTTGGAAATGCCGGAACAAATGTTTAACAAACAGCATCATCTTGATATGCAGAAATGAGTACCAAATGAAAACGAATTTTTTGATCAATTTAATGATATACATGGTTTTTTTGATATTTTTTTCTGTTATTCTATATAGTATTCATAATCATTATCAACAAACCAGATTATTAATTGAAAAGTCCAGTTTGGCCAATCCATCAATTTCAGGTCCTGGTACCACAGCGAATATCAAAGGCGCTATTGGCCAATCAGATATTCAAGAACTACGTCAACACTTGTTTTCATTGGTGCCTGGTTTTTGTGCAACGATTATCCTTTACTTACCTGTTGCCCTGTTGATATTCTTTATCAGTTTTGCTGCCGCTGTTGGGTCTGCATATAATCCCTTTTCGAGAATGGCACCTTTTGCCAATGGTTTTATTCAACTGGTTGATTCTATTCCATTGGTGCTCTGGGTTTTTATAGCTGTTATTATTGTATTCAGAGGATTTGCGCATTCAGTCTGGGGCTATTATCTTTCAGTGTTTTATTATCCAGTACTGAGTTTAAGCTATGGTATGGTATTGATTGTTATTTTTTTTCAGCAGGATCGCCGGATAATCACAGAAATTCGTTCCCAAAATATATTGAATGGTGAAATTGTTTCTGGAATCAATAATCAACTTATAATATTCAGAATGTTTTGGTTCCATTTTGCCAAAACAATTATGATAAGGCAATTGATCTATGCGTTTTTGTATATATTGCTATTTGATTATTGTCTGATGTATATTTTTGAAGATTTCCGCCAAAGTGGCTATGCAATGACACCATTGACTGTAAAGGCAGGGCTTTTTTTTAAACGATTAAATTATTACAAGCTCTTGCATATGCCTGATAGGGTTGAAATCTATAGTCATTTACATACAACATCTTTTTATTTGATACTTTTGCTGGCATTAGTCTGTTTTTTTATATTATTTTTTTATTTTGATCGAAAAGATATTACCAATGATTGAAATTCATCATCTAACGATTCAGTTTAAGGCGAACGAGCGCCCTTTGATTAATAAGATGTCTCTGAGCATTCATCAAGGGGACAAAATTTTGCTGATAGGGCCATCAGGTTCTGGGAAATCAGTGTTATTGAAAACCATCATGGGCGTTGTACCAGAAAACTGGGTTAAGAGTGGTACTTTTCATATCAATGATCAAATATTAAATTATCAAGATTATCAACGTCATATGATTCATGAGCGTTTTTCAACTATTTTCCAGGATGCGATCAACAGCCTCCATCCCTATCGCACCATTGCCAATCAATTTCATTTTGCCAAACAGGAAGCAATACAAAAATCCTGCCAAACCCTTCGTTTGCAGTACAACCATATCAAGAATGCTTTTTCCAGGCAGTTGAGCGGTGGCCAATGTCAGCGTGTTTCTATTATGTTTCCTAACTTACTGTGGGAACGTGATATTGTTATTTTCGATGAGCCCATAACTGATATTGATCCTATTTCTCACAAAACAATTCTGCAATTGATAAAGAATTCCTTTTTATTGAAGCCTGACAAAACAGTGCTTTATGTTACCCACAGACATAATGAAATTGAAGATATTTCATTTAAACGAGTGGAATTAGGTCATACGCCCCTTTCTTCTAATAAGACCTTAAATGACATGCCACTTATGCGGGTAAATATACCCTTGTTTCAATACCCTTCAACTGACAATCGTAATTTTGCCATTCAGAAGGTAAAATTTGATATTGACGCGGGTGACAGTATTGGCATTTTAGGTGAATCAGGCAGTGGTAAATCCACACTGTTAAAAATTCTGGCAGGCCTTGTACCACTCAACAAAAACTGTGAATTGTCAATGAATGTTTGTCAACAACTTATTCCGCTTCATCATATTAAACGAAAAGAACTGTATGCCAGTCTTCAAATTGTCTTTCAGGATAATGTTGGCAGTTTATATGAAAATGAAACTGTTTATCAATCGTTCAAGCATATCAGCAGAATAAAAAGAGTTTCCATAGATGACGTTTGCTTACATGCACGAACCTTTTGTGAAACTATTGGATTGCTGATTACCGAAAATGACATTCAGCAAAAAGAAAATCAACACAGAGATACCTTTGATAATTTTTTACAAAAAAAAGTGAATGAATTAAGCATGGGAATGGTAAGAAGATACTGCCTGATAAAAGCGGTCTTGTTAATGAATATTTATTCTATTACAGACCGCAATAGCAATAAGCTCTTATTGCTGGATGAAATTTCTCGCGGACTAGATTTTCAAATAAAACAAAGTGTTATTAAGTTTATCCAAACCTTGCAAAAAGAATACGGCATCTCAGTCGTTGCGATTTCCCATGAAAAAGATTTTCTATTATCATTTTGTCATAAGTTTTATTTTATGTTTGAAGGTTTTCAAATCCCAAAAGCATATGCACAAATGGACTTGACACCTGAAGGTGTTAACCATATAAAAAATACTTATTTGCGTCGATTTTTTCTACCTTGTGTAGAACCTGAACCCTATGCCAGGGAAACAGATCGACCCAAAACAGGTTGTATTTTTCAACAATTTTATCAATGCCCGGAACACTGTTCCGAATGCAGTAAACAAAGAAAGGAGTATCCCTGGATATGCGTTTAAACCAATTTTTTATTACAATCACTGTTTTTATTTTGATGATGGCTGTTGTGGGTAGTATTTGCCCTGTGTGTGCCAATATTGTTGTATTTATGGATAATTCCGGCTCTATCAGAGATTATAAAAAAGTTTTCCATAAACACATTAATGAAATTTTTAAAATGGCAGAGGCCAATCAAAAAACAATTACATTTGTGCCCATTGGCGATCAAACATTTCAATATGCGCGAACCCGAGAAGAAGCAAAACGAATTTTTACTTTTGACAACAGTTATACGTATATTGGGGAAACACTGATTGCCGCAAAAAAAAACAGTGTTGTCTCAAAATCTACTAAATCCATTGTAATTATCAGTGATATGGAACCAGATATTACCAATACACCAGCAGATGGTCAGCTTTTGTCGGTTGATTATCAAGATATTTTAAAATGGTATCACACCCTGATAGATTGGATGGAAATGGATACAAACATTCATATTATGGTTTTAAATCAAAACATGCCAACCTTTAATCCAAAAGACCTGAAACGTACTTTAATAGAAAATGAACTCCAGACCTTAATTGATCGTGCCCGAAAACAAAAAAACTATGAAGATAAAATTAAGGTTGAGGATCCAGGGCGTCCCAAAACAGTCACGTATATTCGAACACCTGAATTTAATCAAAAAATGATTGCCCGTGTTGTAAAATCTCTTCCCCTGGCATTGATAGATAATAAATCAAAAGATTCGACCAAACGTTTTGTACACTACTACAACATGCCAATGGAAAAAAAAGATGAGATCATGTCGATTATGGAGGGAATTATTGACCCCAGTGTGATTAAAGAATATAAAGTTAAAATTGAATTTGATCCAAATGTTGTCAATCTGCATCGACCTGAGCAACAATTTGTTCGAGAAAACATTGATCTGCTGGCCCCTGATAATCTTAACAGTAATCCGCGCCGAAAAGCCATATACCGCATTGTCAACGACATACAAGGTCCACATGATGATAAATATCATTATCATTATCGCATTATGCGCGGAAGTATTCCAGGTATGATGAATATCTACCTGACCAATAAAGCGGTTACAAGTGATGGCGATCAGTATCAAATGAAAGAGCCCGGTCGATTTAAAACCAGTTTAACCTATACAGATCTCAATCATCTAACGCAGCAAATATTGGATGCCCTCAATCAGTTAAAGAATTACCAGGAAAAAGACTTTCCCATTGGTGAAAAGAAGGTTCTTATTGTTTTTAACACACCCAAAAAATATTTGCTCAGGGGACACCGGCTCACTGCAACCATTGATGTCAAGTTGTCATCACAAAATAATTCACCTGTAACACAAACAACTCCAAGAAAAGATCAATCTTCTATTATTCAAAAAGATGGTCAATGTTACCTAAAGGTTCGAAAACAGACGGATTCTAATCTAAACCTGATACTGACTTCATATGAAAATCCCCAAAAACCCAATGAAGTTCATGTGCCTTTGGCAACAATTCGTTCAGAAATGCTAAGAAGCAGTGACCCCATTGAAATTAATGCAATTCCTAAACTCTTTGAAAAAATGGTAGAAATAAAATCTGACCCGCCAACCTTAGAAGGGCAGATTAAAATTATCCCCTATGATCATTCAGAGTATTTTGAAATCTATACAATTAAACTGCCTCTGGATTCATCACAGTCATTAAAAGCATTGTTGCCAGGAAGTTATTATTATTCGGTTTTGTTTAGTTCTGCAAATAGATCCTGTCTGAATAATTGGCTGATCCCCTATCATATAAAAGATAACAGAGGATATCCTATTACTGTTAAATGCAGCTATGATCGTTTTTTTGATTCAAAAGAAGCATTTGATGCATTTGATGAAATAATTCCTGAAATTAGGAAATCAATAGATCCCAAAGCACCTGCACCAAAGCTGGGTATGCATGAATTGACCGGTATATTTGAAGCGCACTTGACTGGTTCGCCTTTTTTCTTTACCCGATTGTTGGAATATACAGCCAAAAACTCACCAGCGCCGACAAATGTGACAATAAGAGAGTTATGGCGGCGAATTCATTTCAGATTGTTTAAGAGTCATATATATGCCAAAAGTATTCTTCCAAAAATGCTTAAACCTGCACTGGTTGAACTTGAGTTTAGCTATCGGAATAACGAACTGATTAAAGGAGCAGATGTTTACTTGAAAACACTATTGGAAAAATACTTTAAAAAACGAGTATTTATTAGCTTTTCTCATGAGGAAAGAGATATCTTTAATTCTGAAATACTGGATGCCATCAAAGACAAGCTTAAATTACCGGATAATTTTGTTAATCAATTAAGTTTTTGATAATGATCAATGTGAATAAAATATTATTGATGTATCTATTTATGTCATGTGTTTTTTTGCAGGCATTTGAGGATACATCAAAAACAAGCAAAAAAATTGTTTTTTGCATTGATAATACATCAGACTTTCCCTATTCATGCAGTGTGGTTCAACGTTGGATTCGCGCAATCCTAGATATTTCAATTATTTATGATTGGGCCATTGAATTTGTACCACTGGATAACACATTCATTCAAACGGATTTTCCTGAACAAAATTTTCAGCTAACGCCTATCAAAGCCAGGGAGGTTTTTGACATTTTTACATGTCAAGATCATAAAAGACGACTGATTGATACATTGAAAACGCTCTGTGATCAAAAAAATATGTGTGAAATTATTGTGATTATTTCACGCTTGTTTACTGATGATTATGAAAAATTATCGCAGGTTATGGTAAGATTGAAACATGGATATAAAGAAATCCACATCATTCAATTGCTTGACAAAGAAATTCCAGATTTAAAAGATAGACAGGATGCGGAATGTTCGCATCAAGCACAAGTATATCAGATGATTGATACATTGAATACCAGACAACAGTCAACAATCTTTCATTATCCGGTTTTAGTGAAAGATAGCGTAAGTGATGTTAAGGGCATTGCAAAATGGATCATCGGTCGTGAAACAAATGATGTCGTTGTAACAATCTACATGCAACCTGATTTGTATGAAAATGTTAAAAAGGATCAAAAGAAACTTCAGAAATACCTGGATCAATTGGGTCCTAAATATATCTGCTATAATCCATTAAAAAAAGTAACATACCATGTGAGGAATAATAAATTGCCATTATCCTTGGTTCAGAATGATTTTAATCATAAGGATTTTTGTAAAGCAAGTTACAGACTGTATGTTCAAAAGAGCCTCTCTCAAAAGCAGGCGCATTTTTATATCCTGCATAAGGATTTGGATCAGCCAGATCGCTTTTTAATGGATCGGGGTAGAATTAAATATAATGTTCCATACCAGAACATAGATGATTTATGCGTTCATATTTTTGCTTTTATTCAAAATTTGGAACAATTTCATAAAGTTGATTTTCCTGTACAATACACAACAAAACAATTCAAACTGACATCTGATGGCATAAATATGAAGCGCCTTGCTCACTATCGCTTAAAAGGAATCGTGAGCGAAAAGGATTGTTCAAAAAAATCGTTTTTTTATAGAATATCCAGCCCCATCAATCTGAATGGTGAATGCACGATGGAAATACGAGGACAGGGTGAAACACATTTGTGCTTATTACCACCGAATTATAACAATGTTGAACAGCTTCATATTGGAACAATTGATGAAAAAAAGTTAAATGCCCAAACAATTAGAATTCAACTAATGAACCTGCCCACAATTGATATTGTTCATCCTTACAGTCAAACCATTTGTGGAGGCACTTTCAACGATTACCAGCCACAAATGGAAATATTGCATAAAAAATATATTCAAGAAGTATTATATCAGTATAAACCTTGTAAAACAAATCCCGAATTTAAAGCGATTGCAGGTGAAACGTTTTACTATCATCTGATTTTTCCGGATCATAAACAAAAAGCATGTTTAAATTTATGGTATCAACCATTATTGATCTCAAAAGCACTTGACACTTCCTATTCTATTCCGTTAACATGTAAATCAGACAAGATGACTGATCAGACGAGTGCATGTAATTTCTTTGCAGGATGGCCAGATATTTCATTGCAACAAAAAGAGGATCACATTTTTGGCGCACCCGATTTTTTTCTTCAGTTGTTTTTATTAACCAATAGTTGTGATCAAATGATCAACAGAACAACGACTGAGCATGCGTTTTGTTTATCTTATACCTCGGTCTGGCGTGAAACAATTGATATTGTCAATCATAAAAAAGATTATTATGATAAACAAATAACAAATCTTTTGTTTAAGAATATTAGAGACACTGCCCTTAAAAAAGTGCAGGAACTTGCATCATATCAAAAAAGAAAAGCGTATCAATTTTTTAAACGTATTGAAGAATTTTTTAAACGTATTGAAGAATGAAAGGAAGGATATTATGAAATATTTATATAAAAGAATATATCAGGTTAAGGGACTTTGTATGCTTGTATTGATGATCTGTGTTATTCCAATTAATGTATATGCAGTATGTAGCATTCAGAATGAAATAGAAACTGTGATTGACGGGGTTGTTTTAGATGAGTTAATCCAGGGTTGGCAGAATAACGATCTTTTAAACAAGTATTGTTATGTTTCAATTGGAATTAAGTATTTTCAGTTTTATCGAACTACCAGTAATACTGAAGATTTAAACCAT
>Ga0272440_1001238_pt1 | contig 21233 bp, 14 predicted proteins | sample SSMMMBAug17_FD_192440 | JGI IMG/M metagenome (GOLD analysis project Ga0272440, IMG submission 192440) | Marine sediment archaeal communities from Little Sippewissett salt marsh, Falmouth, MA, United States - SSM-MMB-Aug17 | ecosystem: Environmental > Aquatic > Marine > Wetlands > Sediment ...
CGATTGAATGATTTATATACAACAATGGGAAGATATCAGAATGCGGAACCAGGATTAGTGTGGACAGTAATACCAAATACTCAACGTCAAAGAATAGAAATTATATGTATGATCATGAATATGAATCATCAATCTAATGTAAGAAGGTATATAACTAATATTATTAATAGAAGGAAAGGATACACTAACCTCGAACTAGTATGGCAAATTTCTGAGCCCGATCATGAAACACCAGAAAAAGTTTCTGATACCTACTTTTTTGTTGGTCTGCATCATCTGTTATCAGGTGATAGCACGAATATTCAAATTATTTATTTTTTTCTTGATTCTTATCATCAGCTAATTAATCCACTTCAAAACTATGTAGGAGCTCCTCTGTCAAGAGTTAAGAATAAAAAAAATCGAATTTATTTTTGGTTAAAAAAGGCTTGGCCAAATTATTCGGAAGCTGAAAAAATTAGAATTTGGAATGAAAGAAACCAAGAATATCCTGAAATTTTTGGCCCTGTTTTACAGCTACCAGGTGCAGAGCAAGTAGCAAACATTGATCAAATACAAGAGAACCAGCAAGGTAACAATCAACAAGGTTTACAACCAGGAGATGTTAATGGTGTTAGTAATAATCAATACATTGCAACCTTTGAGACATATGCAAAAGCAATGCTACAGTTAACTGAACCAATATCATGTGAATTTGTTAGACAGCATTATCCTCAGAATAATGATACAAATCCTAATGATTGCTTAACAAGAATAAAAGATTTAACATATAGAAGCATAAGAAGTAAAGTAGATCGCTTTAGATTTTATTATGCTCTCGCACTGATTCGAAAAGCCCAGCAAGATCCTCTTAACTGGATTGAAAATATAGCTATTGCATATATCAATATCCCAAATGATGCAAATCGTGGACAAAGACAGGCTAAATTAAAAAGAGAATTGGCAGAAGCCAAACTCTGCATAAGTAATAATTCTCAGATACAAATTACAGCTAGAGAAAGACAATACTTGGCGAAGGCTCAATTGGATAATGATTGGGATAACAGCAACTTTATCAGAACTCATTTGGATTTTTTTGATGGGCCAAACTATGTTCAGGCAGAGTTACAATCAATTGCATGTATTGGTGGAGAAACAAACATATCTGTAAAACGAAATTTTTTAACTAAACTACTAAACACATACTTAATTGAAACTGATATTGCTAGAAAAAGTGAATACACGTCAATATATCACAGTTTTATTAATGATGAACAATGCATCAGTCAGAAAGAAAAAACTATATGGCAAAGGAGATTTTACTCCAACTAATGCTTTTAGAAACTCTCTTCAAATATGTATTTATTTATATTATACGTTATGAAATATTTAACTTCATATTCATATATTAAAGCATTCATATGCCTAATTTTTTTATTATATCCGCAAATGAATTATGCTAATTGCAAAAACTACGTTTCAAAAGATATCGTTTCGCAATCAACAGCCGAGGGCTTATCACAAACCATTTATAAATTGAATAAGAATAAAGAATTAACAAAAGAATGTTATTATTATATCGGAAAGCAATATATTTATTTGTATAAAAAAAGTCTAGGAAAACAATATCTTCTGGCAGAAGCAATCAAACATTTGACATTTGCCTTAAATACCATAAGTGAAATAGCAAGTGTTTATAAGGATTGTCAATATTACTACAATGAAGCTAAAATGTATCAAGACAAATCTTATGCTATTTCACAACTAAATGATTATATTGCAGATCCATTTTCCCAGCCTTCATATGTCCATAATAGTGAAGTTCTTGAATCAGATTTTTATCAACTGGATAAGATAAATACATATTTAAAGATAAAGGAATTGAAAACTGCCTATGAAAATGAACTCAAACGATTTGATATCAATAATTATACCCGTAAGCAGTTGGAAAAACTAGCTGAAATTATTGGTCAATTGGAGTCAGAAGGCATCAAAGAAAACGATTCAAAATTGCAAGCGTTTAAACATTTGAATCAATACCACGCGCTATTTGAAAAGAGTCAAAGGTCTACAGAAAATGAAGAATGCAATCTGTTAAAAATGGCTCTATCTTCTCTGAAAACTGCAAAACAAACACTATATTATGTGAAAGATTCTTTAAATATGGAATGCCATACAGGTTTTGTTTGTTTATCAAGGGAAATTCAAATAGAATTTGATCAGTTAATGCCTGATCACAAGAACAGGGATGACTTTAATAAGCGATTAAACAAGTGTCAGCACTATTTAGATCAATATAAAAATCTCCTTTCACAATGCAATAATGAAAAAGTAACTGAAGATAAACGCCCCATTTTAAACAATTTAATCGCATTTTATCAAGCCTATAATTCTTTCACGGATCCGCGACAAAATTCACAACCCACACTATGTTTAGAAAAATTTCTACATGAAATTCAAAAGGACTTTAACGACAATGCAAGACGACTATACCAATTAGCCGCCTTTTATATTGCAACTTATTATTTTGAAAAATCTCTTGATCTATTAACAAAAGGACCTGGAAAGAATCGAGAACAGACATTAAGGGAAATATTTAACTTAAATACAAAACTGCATCCACACAGAAACTTTATTAAAATGCCAATAGATATTATTCAACAATATCAATTATTGGTAGATTTTTTTAATCAGTATGAAACGAGCCCAAATAATTTAAATCCTATCATAAACAAAATCGATCAACAGGTGAGAGAAGCCTGGAATTTAAATCAGTTACTAAGAGCCAGAATAGCTGAAGTGCAGCTTGAAAAAAATCAGTCAGAAAATTTCACTCCTGAAAATGAACAACCTGAAAACCATGAACCGCAACAAAGACAAGAATCAAAAGATACCCGGCAGAATCAAAAGTTTGAAAATGAAAAATCATTTGCAGAAAACAATGATTTGATACCTGGGATGAAACAAAGGTATCAATATCTGAGGCAAGCTATCAGAGCTTTTAACAGTTCAGATTATATTGAAGCATGGCGGCTTTATGGTAATGCTTATCCACAAATAATACCTGGGCGATTGAATGATTTAATTAATGGTATGAGAAAACACCGATATTCAATGCCAGCCTTGATATGGAAAATAATTGATCGTAACCACCGCGAAAAAATAGAAATACTATGTATGATCATGAATATGAATCAGCAACCCAATGTTAGAACATATATTCAATCAATAATAGCTCAAAGAAAAGATTTTAATATACCAGAACTTCAATGGCATATTGCAGAACCAAATCACGGAAATGCAGAAAAAACATCTGATATACTATTTTTTTCTGGCCTATATTATATTTTAACTGGTGATAATACGAATATACAGATAATTGGATTTTTTCTTGACGCTTATAATCAATTATTAAGAGGAACACTTGTTACCTATGTAGGAGCGTCTGTATTAAGAATAAATAATAAAAGAAACCGAATTATCTTTTGGTTAAAAAGGTCTTGGTCAAATTATTCGGAACCTATAAAAAATGAGATTTGGAGTGAGAAACATAATGAGTTTAGAGATATATTTGGCCCCATACTACTGATAGCTAATCCTGAGCAAGTAGCAGATAACAATCAAAATCATCAACAGAACGAGGAAGAAGCCAAACAACATGGTTTACCTCCAGCGGATGTTAATGATGTTAGTGAATATGGACCTATTGCAACCTTTGAGACATACGCAAAAGCAATGCTACAGTTAACTGAACCACTAATAACATGTGAGTTTGTCAAACGGTTTTACCCTGATAACACTGACACAAATCTTAAAGATTGCCAAAATAGGGTAAAAAATTTTACATATCAAAGAATTAGGAATGATGAAGATCGCTTTAGATTTTATTATGCTTTAGCACTAATCCGATAAGCCCAGCAGGATATTCTTAACTGGATTGAAAATATTGCCATTGCATATAGAAATATCCCGACTGATGCAAATAGAGGGCCAAGGCAGGAAAAGCTGAGAAAAGAATTGGCAGAAGCTAAACTTCGCATTAATAATAATTCTCAGGTACAAATTACAGAGAGATTAAGACGTTACCTAGGCTTGGCTAATTTGATAAATATTTGGAATAACAGGAACTTTATCAGAACTTATTTGGAATTTTTTCAAGGGCCAGATAATGTTCAGGCTGAGTTAGAATCTATTACATGTATTGGTGGTGAAACAAACATAACTGAAAAACGAAATTTTCTAACTAAACTGTTAAACACATACTTAATTGAAACTGATCTTGAAAGACGTAGTGAATATACTAGATTTTTTTTAGTATTTGTTAATAATGAACAATGCATCAATCGAGCAGAAAGAGCAAAATGGCTAAGAAGATGGGATTCAAACTGACACAATGCTATGGACAATTCATTCAGTTTTTAATTCTATATCATTCTCAAGTTAGAATATTTTTTTCAATCAGAGTAAACCTTGACATGTGAGTTTTTTGATAAAAAACATGAATCATAATCTTTAAGGATTAAGATTTTTTATTATGAAATATTCAAAAAATTATCACTATATAACTTTTACCATAGTCTTCATTATTTTTCTATGGTCAAAAATGGGTTATACAGAATGCAAACCAGCAGTTTACAATGATATTACCACACAATTAACAGCTGAAGGCTTATCAAAAATTCTTGATAAATGGAATAAAGACTTAACGACTGAATGCTATTACTATATTGGAAAACAATATTTGAGTTTTTACAGAAAAGATTTAAATGTCCAAAATTTATCAGAAGCAATCAAATTTTTGGAATACGCATCAAAAAAATTAATACCTTTCGGGCCTATTTATGAGAAATGTCACCAATTTTATAGCGAAGCAACAATATACAGCAGGCATCATCATATCATTTTGCAAATGAATGATTATTTATCTGACCCTACACAAAAAATTCAAATGTTTGAATCAGAGGATTTACAACTGGATGTTATAAAAAAATTATTAAAGATGCCTGAATCAGGGTATTTACAGCTGGATGTCATCAAAAAATTTTTAAAGATAAACGAAATATTAAAAAGCTTTCAGACAGAACTAGATAATTTAAAGAATAACCAGTCTCTGGTGCAGGTAAAAAAAATTATTCAACATATTGACAAATTAGAGTTAGCTGGAGTAGAAACGAACATTCCGGAAATACAGGCAATACATCGTCTTGAAAAATACCATGAGATATATCGTAATAGCTACAACCAAAAGTTGGACCGAAGATGTACTCAATTAGGAGTAGCTCTTTCTTCTCTTCGAGCAGCAAGAACTACATTTGATTATTTAGAAGATAATTCACAAGTTGAATGTCATAGAGGATTTATTTGTTTATCAAGAGATATTCAAAGAGATATTAATAATTTAATGCCCGGTCACAATCATAGAAATGATTTTAGTAATCGATTAAGAAGGTGTCAAAATTACTTATCTCAATATAGAGATCGAATTGCTCAATGTAAGAATGTAATAATTGCCGGAGATCAGCAGCCGAAGTTAAACGATATTATTTCATTTTATGAAGCCTATAATTGTCTATCTAGTCCACCACAAGGTGTCTCCCCAACATCAAGGTTGGAGCAATACTTTTCTGGAATTCAAAATAACAATAATGATTATGCGGTAACTCTTCATTCGCTAACTGGTTTTTATATTGCTAATTATTATTATCAACAATCATTTTCGCTATTAAGTCAAGGAACAGGAGAAAATAGAAACCAGACACTAAGAAAAATTTCTTACTTTAATACAAAGTATCATCTTTACAGAAGGTTTGTGCATTTGAGGGGTGGCGTAGATGTAATTCAACATTATCAATTTTTAGTTGATTTTTTTAATCAATATCATTCGAATCCTAATGGTACAAGTACATTTTTAAGTCAGATGAATCATGAAATAAAAAATGCCTGGGGACTGACACAGTTAGTAAGGGCCAGATTATCGGAAATACAAAGAGAGGAAGAACAACAGAATTTTCAGCAGCCAGATTCACAGAAAGAAGATCAACCTCAACAACAAGAAACTATTCAAGAGATGCAGAGTTCTACAGTTGAGATAAACACAGATACTAATGAGCGAATACCTGGAATTGAACGAAGAGATCAATACCAAAGACAAGCTCAAAAAGCTTTCAATAAAACAGATTATTTTGAAGCATGGCAACTTTATGGTAATGCGTATCCTGAAATAATTCCAGAGAGATTGAGCGAGTTATATCAAAACATAGGAGTATTCCAAAATGCTGGAACAGGTCAAATATGGACAGCTATAGATCGTAACCACCGCCAAAGAATAGAAATCCTTTGTTTGATAATGAATATGGAGAATCAATATAATGTAAGAAACTATATAAATAATATTCTTAATCTAAGAAAAGGCTACTCTAATCCAGAAATTGTATGGCATATTTCAGAACCTTCTCATGGAAACGATGAAAAAAAGTCTGATAGCCAATTTCTTTCTGGACTTTATTATTTTCTATCTGGTGATAGCACGAATATACAGATAATAAATTGGTTTCTTGGTGCTTATCATCAATTAGATCGACCTCTTGAATTTTATACAGATGTTGATTTATCAAGAGTTCGGAATAAAAGAGACCGAATATTATTTTGGTTAAAAAAGGCCTGGTCAAATTACGATGCATTAGTAAAAAGACAAATTTGGGTTGAGAATCATAACGAACATCCTAGAATTTTCGGCCTTATTTTGCAGCTACCTGACGAGGATCAAGTCGCAGCAAAATCTCAAAGATATCAACAAACCATGGAAGAGGACAATCATCAGGATATACCGCCTCCACATGTTTATGGTGTCAGTAATAATCAACATATTGCAACATTTGAGACATTTGCAAGAGCAATGCTGCAATTGACAGAACCAATTTCGTGTGAATTTATCAGACAATTTTATCCAGAAAATAGATATACTAATATTAATGATTGCCTGCGTATAATTATATCAAAAACACGTTCCAGAATAAGAAGCCAAGAAGATCGATATAGTTATTATTACGCACTCGCACTAATTCGAAAAGCCCAGAAGGATCTTCTTAACTGGATTGAAAATATTGCTATTGCATATTCTAATATCCCAAATGATGGAAACCGTGTGTTAAGACAGATCAAGTTAAAAAAAGAATTGGCAGAAGCGAAACTTCAGACGATTCATAATTCTCAAATAAATATACCAGACAAAATAAGACGATACTTGGAACATGCGAAGTTGCTTAGGGATTGGAATAATAGAACTTTCATCAAAACTTATTTGAATTGCTATGATGATCCAGAATACGTAAGAGCGGATTTAAATAGTTTATCATGTATTGACAGTGAGAGAGACTTGGTCAATAAGCGAAATTTTTTAAAAAAACTTTTAAATACATTTCTTGCTGACACTGACCCTGAAAGACGAAGTGAATATGCTTTAATATTTATTAACTTTGTGAATAATGAAAAATGCATCAGCCGGAAAGAGAGGGCCATTTGGCTTAGAAGATGGTATGCAAATTGAAATATATTTTTATCAATCAAGAAATTTTCTATTGAAAGCTGCCAGGCTTCCTTTATAAAATAATAAATCGTAATCTTTAAGGTTTAGGGATTATTAACGAGTTTTTATTATGAAACATTCAAAGTATTATCACCATATGACTTTTATCATAGTCATCATTATTTTACTATGGTCAAAAATGGGTTATACAGTATGCAAACCAGAAGTTTACCATGATATAACCACACAATTAACTGCTGAAGGCTTATCAAGAATCCTTGATAAATGGAAGCAAGACTTAACGACTGAATGCTATTACTATATTGGAAAACAATATCTGAGTTTTTACAGTAAAAGTTTAAATGTACAACATTTATCAGAAGCAATCAGATTTTTGGAATATGCATCAAATCATTTAAGACCTTTCGGGCCTATTTATGAAGAATGTAAACAATTTTATCATGAAGCGACACTTTACAACAGGCATCATCATAAAATTTTGCAAATGAATGATTACTTATCCGACCCTACACAAAATATACAAATATTTCAATCAGAGGGGTTGCAACAGGATGACATCCAAGAATTATTAAACATGTCTGAATCAGCGGATTTACAACTGGATGTTATCAAAAAATTTTTAAATATCAACAAATTATTGAAAAGCTTTCAGACAGAACTGGCTCATCTTAAGAATAACCAATCCCTGGAACAGGTAAAAAAAATTATTCAACAAATTAATCAATTAAAGTTATCAGGGATAAAAACGAACAATCCGGAAATACAGGCAATACAAAGACTTGAAGAATACCATAAGAAATATCTTATTAGCAATAACAAAGATTTGAACCAAAGATGTAACCAATTAGAAATCTCACTTTCTTCTTTACAGGAAGCAAGGCATACATTTGTCTTTTTAAATGATATCTTACATGTTGGATGTCTTAAAAATGTGGTATGTTTGGTTAAAGAGATACAAAGTAAATTTGATACGTTAATGCCTGATTACAATCACGAGAACGATTACCCTGATCGTTTAGCAAAATGCCAACAATATTTACAAAAATATAAAAATATTTTTTCACAATGTAAAAATATTGAAAACATTGAGGATCAAGAGCCAAAATTAAAAAAAATTATTCGGTTTTATAAAGATTATAATAGTTTTAACAATCCAGAGCAGGACATCACCCCCACATTAAGTTTAGAGGAATTTATGATTGAAATTCAGCATAACAATGAAAACTATGCCAGGGAATTATATGCCCTGGCTGGATTTTATATTGCAACTTATTATTATTCTAAATCTCTTGAATTATTAAATCAAGGACCTGGAGAAAGCCGAAAACAAACCTTAGATCAAATTAATAAATTGAATAAAAAATTATTAGATTATAAAGGCTATATTCAAATATCAGAAGATGCAGTCGATGTCATTCAACAATATCAATTATTGCCAAAATTTTTTAATACCTATTTATCAAATCCGAATGCAACATCGACAATTTTAAGACAGATAAATAATCAAATAAAAAGGGCCTGGCATCTTCCACAATTATTAAGGGACAGAATTGCTGAAGTTCGGAGAGAAGAAGCTCTTAATAATATGAGACAACACATGAATCAGCCAATATCAGAGCAGGCGAATCAAAGTGAAATTCATCCACAGCAACAACAAACGAATAACCAAAGGCCAATTAATCGTAATCAATCACTACAGCAGGAATTACGTCAAAATTTAAAGGTTACACATGATAGGCTCTCTGGCGTCAATCAAAATGCTGTGGTGATAACTTTTGAGAAATTTGCAATTGAAACCCAGGAAATAAATGAACATTTATCTTGCGATCTAATTAAACGCTTTTTTCCAGAAAATCATGGCAAGAAAGACAAAGAATGTCTGGAAAAAATAAAAACCGCTGCTTATCAAAGCATTTCCAATTTTGAAGATCGTTTTAGATATTTTGTTGCCCTGGCCCTTATTCGTAAAGTACAAAACGACCTGAATAATTGGGTCGAAAATCTTGCGATCGCTTATCAAGCAATTCAAAATATTTCACATAAAGACCAAAAACAACGAAGGGTTAAAATGGAATTGGCAAAGGCGCGCTTATATGCAATCTATCATAAACAAAATTTAGAACCAAAGATAGAAATGGTATTAAAAAAAAATAAATTATGGACTTTCTGGAACCATAACAATGCGTTTAAAAATTATTTAGAAATTTATGATCGGCCACTCCTTGTTAGAGTAGATCTAGAGCGGATAAACTGTATTGCGACAACCCCAACATCAGGCATCAACGATCAATTACAAGAAAAGCGAAAGATCTTGTCTAAATTATTAAGCACATATATTCTTGAAACTGATGCTAAAAGGCGAAGCGTATATACATTTATGTTTCATGAATTTGTGAATAATAATAATTGTATCAGTGAATCAGAAAAATTGATATGGCTCAGGAAATGGAATGAAAATTGACTCTTTTTTATCTATTGAAATCAATAAAAAATATGAAAAATATGACAAACATATTTGTTATTACATTTAGCATTTATATTGCAATCACCCTGAGTATCCCTCGGTTGACTTATGCCAGTTGTAAAAAACATGTACAATTTGATATTACTGCGCAAACCACTACTAATGGTTTATTACAAACAATGAATAAGTGGGAAAAAGACTTATCCACAGAATGCTATTATTATATTGGAAAGCAATACTTTGATTTATTTGGAATAAATTTCGACATGGATCTCCTGTCAGAATCAATCAAGTTTTTAGAATTTGTATTAAATAATCTTAAGCCCTGGGAACATATTTATAAGGAAAGTCAAAAAGTATACAGTCAAGCAAAGTTGCTTCAGTCCAACCAAAAGAATATCAATCATTTAAAACGTTACGCTGCTGATCCAATAAGTCAAGAATATCCAGAACATTTCTTTCAATTAATCAAGCAAAAAGGAATACACCTGGAAAATGCAGCAAAAATAGAAAATATCCATAAAACAGTTTCTGCATTTCAAACAAAACTTTCTGCTTTCGCTTTTAATCAATCTGTTGAATATGTTAAAGAACTAATTGATAAAATAGAAGAAATTGAAAAAAAAGGCATTAATGCCAATACGTCATCAGTGGGAGCTGTCAAAAAACTGTATTTATATTATGAAACAGTGAACAATATAGATGATCAGGCAAGTCTTCTTGAAAAATGTTATCAGTATGAAAAGGCTTTTCAGTTGTATCGCAAAGCTAAAAACGACCTCTCTTTTCTGGTTGATTCAATGCACACAGAATGTAAAAAAAACATATCTTGTTTATCACTGGACATACAAAAAGAAATGATATCACTAATGCCTGAAAAGAAAAATATAAAGTCTTATAAGTCAAAGCTTGACAGATGTGAATATTATCAAAAGGAATGCCAGTCATTGACAAATCAATGCGACACCATTCAAGTCACAGGTGATCAACGACATGCAATCAATGATTTGATTCATTTTTATAAGGCATATCATTATTTACAAAATCCACCAAAGCAGGTAAATCCAACTTCCAAATTATATGCATTCATGAACACCATTACCCATAAACAAGACACATATGCGAATCAATTGTTCAATCTTGCCGGTTATTATAACGCAACGTTCTTTTATCAGCAATCCGAAAGATTATTGTATAAAGGGCCTGATGAAGAACCGATACAAACACTTGAACACATTCGAATCTTCAATGAACATTATCGATTATACAAAAAATTCCTTTCATCAACACCACTGGATATTGAAAAGGAGTATCGATTATTAAGTGACTTCTTTTATCATTATACAAATAATCCTGCTAGAATCAGAAGCATTTTAAACCAGTTGAATCCCGAATTAAAAACGATATGGAAACTACAGTCATTGATTAATTAACGCTAAAAATATACCACCCCTTTTATTTCGATCAAATACCATTGATAATCTTTTATAGTTTGTTTTTTTATAATTGGAAAAGTATGGTCAATTAACATGGTTCCAATGATATCCTGCTCCGGTCTTGCAAAAAGATTATTGCCATGATTGATATGAACATTTTTACCATCAATACTAAATCCTCTTGCAAATGCTTCAAATTGAACTGTTGCTTTTGTGCGATCTTTCTGTGTACTTATCATGGTTACATAAATTTGTTCATGTATCATGATATTTCTATGATGATTCCTTGTGTAAATAACTGTTCCGGGTTTTAACAGGCGTATTTCGGGTTGAAGCGTATGATGTTGTTCTTCTTGATCTTGAGTTTCAAAGTGACTTGCTGATTTTGAAATTTTTTGAGGCTCATGGAAAGCATTCATATGACCATTAGATCTTTTTTCTTGCTTTAAAATAATCTTTTTCGGGATAAATGGGTGTGCGTGTTCTGGTAGCGCATATATTACAGAAAAAGGAATTTCATTGGAAATTGAAATATCTTTTTTAGAAACAGTTGGAGGTTTGGGAATTGTGCGCTGAGCAATTGGTTTGGGATACATTTTGTCTGGTGAAGTATCAGATTGTTCTATTTTATTTTTGCCTGATTCATAAACAGTCGGTGTAGGTTCGCTGCTTAAATTAGTCAAATTATTTTCTGAAGGAACTGTTTTATCTGCTGATTGCGCGATAGGTTCGTTCCTTTTGGGCATAATTGACGAAAGTTGATCTGCAATTCTGTCTGAAAACATATAAGAACAAAAACCCAACACAATGATCATTAATACGAAAGAAATCACCATAAAATTTTTATTGGATTTGTTGTGATTAGCCGTTTGCTGCAACAGCTGCGGAACAGCTTGATTGACAATATCTTCCAATGGAATGAGTTGGCCAAGGTGACGTTCGAGACAAAAGTTTTCCAAAACTGTGCAAAGATGATGGATTTCTGGCGATATCTTCTTTAAATCTTTAAAAATAGAAGATTGTTTAGGATTCAAAAAATCCTTGGGATCAAATAAAAGGCCTTCAACCTGATCAATTTGATAACGCTTCCATAAACTTGGTTTTTCAGCCAAAGCAATGAAACATATATATATCACCAATTCTGAAAAATAATCTAATTTTTCACCATCGCAAACTTTTTTTGAAATCTGTTGTATCCGGATAGGATGTTGAAAATTGGGTTTACCAACAATCTGCTGCGGAAATGTTTTTAGCTGCGGAACAAAGACACTGTCATAATCAATCAGTTTCATCTCAATGGTATTGCCATTGATTTTAATTAATATATTTTCTTCTTGCAAGTCGCCATGTGAAATTTGATGGGCATGGAGACTTTTGACCATATCCAAAAATATATGGGCAGTTTGCCGCATCATTTGCGCATTGGAATGGTTATTTTGCAAAAAAATCTTTAACGTCACGCCATCAAACCATTCCATACGAATTATTGGATGTTCTTTCCCTTTAATACGAATTCCCTTTTCAACGTATTCAAAATCGACAAAATAATCAAGTTGTAAGTGATTTATTGTAGACGATAATATTTGATAGCGGTGCCTTGCATTTTGAACATCACTTGTAAACCCTCTTAAAGCCAATGTTTTTAAACCAACATTGATTGGAAAAACACGTGAATATCCACCAGCATATTGTTCAATCAAAAAACCTTTCTTGCGTGGTTGTCCGCCTCGAAATGCCGGATCAATAACACACGCATTAATATTCCGAACCGCATTTACATATTCTTCACCAGAGGGGTACATGCACACCTGAACTACGTTTTGGAAATGTTATTAATTAAATCGTCAATACCTTTTTCGGGCTTTTTTAGGTTTGAAGATGATACAAATTGAGCACTATTGATATTGTTCACCAGTTGATCAACATTAACTTCTTGTACAACCTGTTTTTGTTGAACGGGTTTTGATGATGATAATTGCTGAATTTTCGACATAAGATTATTTACAGTTTTGCCTTTTATTGATGCATTGTTTGCAGTTGACTGCTGTTGAAGTGAATTTGTATGTGTTTGATTTGGTTGTATAATATTTTCCAAAGGAACAAAATTGTCAATATCAGGCTGTTTGCAGTAATCTTTTAACTTCCCCGAAAGGTTACATACAGTTTCAGACAATCCATTCATTGCATCAAAGGCTTTTGAATGATCAGGGTTTAGGAAATCCTTTTCTGTGAAAAAAAAGTCTTCAGCAGTATCAATATCAAACAAATCCCACAGTTCAGGTTTTTCTGAAAAAGCGCATAGGGTAAGGTAAATAACGAGTTCAGAAAAGTAATCCAGGTATTCTGAAGCTTTTCCATTTTTGTTATTAATTCTGCTTGGATGTTGAAATGATGGTTTTCCAACAATATCATCATTCATGCCTTTGAAAGCTGGTATATATAAACTGTCATAATCAATCAAAATAATGTCAATGTCATTTTGACTTTGTTGAACAATAATATTTTCATGTTGAAGATCACCATGAGCAATATGATTCTGATGAAGTAAGCTGACAGTCTGTAAAAATTGTTCTGAAGTTTTATTTAGAACCTTTGATTCATGTAAATGTTCTTTAATAAATGTTTTTAAGTTCGGACCTTCAGCCCATTCCATACGTAGTATTGGATACTTGAAACCATTCACAAGTATACCTTCAGAAACATAGTCAAAAGCAACAAAACACGAAAGATTGCAGGAATCTAAATATTTTTTTATCTCCTTATAACGAGATTCAGCATTCTCAACCTCTTTTGTCCAACAACGAAGAGCATATATGCCATTATTTGTAGTCACTGGAAAAACTCTTGTATATCCCCCACTAAAAACAGACAATCCATAAGTTGATTTTTTTTTTGGAGACCCTGTTTTTAATAAAGGATCAAGAACACACGCATGACAGTTTTGTACTGCATTATGATAAGCAGTTGCGGATGGATATTCCATAATTCACCTCTCAATATCCGAATGTATTCATCTTCTAATATCTGTCTTACGAACCAATGCATCTACATTAATTTCAAGCCATGTATTTACGCCAATTTCTTTCTTTCGTAATAGCTGAAAAGTATTATTGGCATAGATTGTTCCTATTTTGTCGTCCGATTTTAAAGATGGTGCAGAGCGCGTATTCATATTACACAGTGTTTTTACCTGACCTTCGGGGAGAATAGTAACAAATCTTTTACCTTTGTATGATTCAATGATCCATGATTCAAATTGAATCGAATGGTAGTCATCATTTGAAAATGAATGTAAAGAAACAAGGACAGGTGTTTTAAGTCGCATCATGGGAGTTCGTTTTTTGGAATATATCAATGTTCTTTCCTGAAGCTGATAAGGTTTGTATCGTGCATCACCAAAAAGCGATGGTGGTGAATATTTAGGCTGTGGTACATCTGACTCTGGTTCAGATATCGAGGCAACAGTAGTTTGTAGTGGCTGTCGTGGCATTGTTGTTTGATCAGTAACTCTTTCATGCGTTGTGGAAGAAGCATAAGTAGATCCTTTTTGGAGTTGTGACAATAACAGGTTTTGCTGCTTTATGCTGTTGTCCATAATTTGGATCAATAGCTTCATTTGTTCCTGATTCTGATTCATCATCGATATCAGTGTTTTTGTATTGGTTTCATTTTGTTTTAATACAGAGATGAAAGCTTTTGTCAGCGCTTGATTTTGTTTAATCAAAGTAACCATTGTTGGCTGATCTACCTGGCTAAAAGCTGGACACGTTATAAAAAGAAACACAATAAAAAACAGAGAAAAAATACAGCGGTAATTCTGTATTTTTAGTTTACAATGGAAGTACATATTAATCATTGAATTCACTCCTTTTCTTTTGATGAGTCAATAATGGTTAAACCAAGCATGACCACATCGTCGTTTTCCATCGGGCATTCCTGATCATTTCGATACAGGTTGATATGTTCTTCTTTTATTGTGAACATATTTTTCAAACATTTTAATTTTTTTTCCATAGCATTAAAAATCCATTTTGAAATTGCATCAGTGGCCAGAATAAAACGATCATTAATTCGGGCCTCTTTTTCAATAAATATAGGTTCATATGGATTATTCTTTACAGGTCTGCTGGGAAAATATGGCGGTGTATAATTAAATTCATCAGATTTTGTCAAAGGGTATGTCTGGTTTAAGATGAGTTTTTCTTTTTGCGTATTATATGAAAAATGCATTAAGCAACTGTCTCCAATAATCATTGCTTTCCAGTTTAGTTGATTTGCTTCCTGGTCAATCTCAATGCCAACAAATGTAGATCCAGCATGATCATTTGCATGAAATCTGTTTCTAACATAATATTTGTTAGAAAGTTCAACTTTTTTTGCAACGTTAGAAACCCATGAATTTTGAATATTTTTCAGCCATTTTTTCCAATTATGTTTTTCATCAAATAAATTACGATTTATTTCATCCTGGCTATTACAGAAATAATCAGTTAGCAGTCTGGAATATATCGCTGGATAAAAAGAGCTTGAAACGCCATCGGCTACAGCAAATCGATTATTGTTTAAATTGTAGCAACAGGCATCCTGACAATCTTCATATGCTTCACCTTGTTTAGGGCATTTCAATTCCTGAAAGATATCGATTTCCAGTTGTTGTAAGTTCATACTTACATCCTTCAAATTATTCGTACATGAATTATCAATAAAAACGATTTGATTATCTTAACCCCAGCGTTTTTAATGTACCAAACTCAAGCAATTTAATCACTTTTTCAGCACTTGCATTAAATAAAAATGCTCTGGAGTTTTGCTGAGGTGAAAGTCCTGCATTTTTTGCAGCCACCATCATCGGTTCAGGTAGTATTGATGATATATTGAATAAAAACCGCGCATATTTATCATACAAACCTTTGTCATCGTCTGGCAAAGCAACTTCTCCGGCACTGGCATTTGAAATATGTGCATTCATGAGTAACAAGTTTCCATCATTTGTGGACAAGTCCATCAATTTATGCGCTGCATTCTCAGTATGATCAGGATCATTCGGTTCACCATCAGAAATATTGATAACAATCGGTGGAAAATTGTCAGAATGCTTAGAAATCCATGTTTCTGCAACACGATGTGCAGTTTCAAAAGCCTGCCCCATTGGTGTACCATTGTCTGCTCTTGGTTTTATCCAGACAGGCATCTCAAAATCAAGTTCAACAAGACCACCTGCACCATCTGGTTCCTTTTTTTTCATTTTTTGAATTTCAACCGGGTTATTGGCGATTTCTGATATTTTTCCATCCAGTAAGACATTGATATCTGCACCATAGCCAATAACCGCCAAATATACACGATCTTTTATAATCTCTCCTGATTGACAGGCTAAGACAATTTCATAAATAGCTCGGTTAACAGCTAATGCCGCAAAATCTTTTTTTTGTCCGGGATCATAGGGGTCCCTCATTGAATATGATTGATCAACCAATATCATAGCTAATCCAGGATTGGATGTTCCTATAGGTAAGTTTTGATAAGCCATGTGTACCTCCTTATAAAGAATATTTATAATATCTAATATGTAAAATTTTAATATATATATAATTTTGTATATCTGTCAACAGAAAAAGAATGAAAGTGAAATTGGTGAACGGTTTCTTACGAATTTTTTATAATTGATGAAATCATTCAAATCAAAGAATCATTATAGATGGAGTAAACTTAACATTAATTAATGCTGATCTGAGATTCATCTGGATATGTTTTATTTTAGCAAAATTAAAAAGACTCGTTATAATATCCTTCAAGATATAAACTTAAAGGTCTTCGTCTTCAAATCTTTTTTATAGAATCTAACACTTCGGATAAACCTTTGACTTTGACTGTATTTTTAGATTGAGATTTATTATGAACTTGCATTGATAGCTTATAATCTTTTTGGGGCTGATGTTGAATCTGTAATGGTTGTTTATGAATGGTTGTTGTTTGAGTTTGAGGTTGATTTGAAATGTGCTGGATTTGATCAAATGAAGTTGTATTTAATATTGGTTGATACAAATTCGTTGATTGATATTCAGGCAGTTGTTCATTTATAATGACAATATTTTGTCTCATTGCGTTTAAGATGCTATCAATATATCTGTCATTCTTATTCATGCATGTTATATAACGAGGGCCATTCAATTGCTTATTTTTGGCTTCAAAAAAAGTTGTAGTACTTAAGGTTGTTGAATAAATTCTCATTGTAAATACAGATTGACCCCCATATACAATATGGCTAGATTGCGTTGTTTGCGGATATGGTTGATTCTTTTGAATTGCTTTATAGTATGTACCTTTGATTTCAAAAAAAGTGAGTTCACTTTTAAATATAAATTCACCCCAATAATAGAATGATATTTTATTTAATAGATAGGTAAATATTAGAAAAATCGTTGGCGCTTTCATTGTAAAAAATAATTGCTCAAGAAAAACGTCATAAGAAACTGTTCCAAATCTGTAAATATAAAAAAATAGCCATAACACTGCAGAGAGTATCAGCAAGTGAACTGTGATAGTAGTAATGACTTTTAGCCTATAAAAGTATTTATTATTTTTGTAGTTATAAGGTCCTTGGTCTAATTTTGATTCAGATACTGGCTGTGATTCCAACAATTTTCGCGCAATAAATTTTTTATTTTTGTCTATTACAGGAGGTTCATCTAAGTACACACGATTAGGCCATGTCGCGCCATTGCTTCTATACTGTAGCTCAGTCATTGCATCTTCAAAACCTAAATAAATATCATTTGGAGATGATTTTACAGTAAAATTCTTTTTAAACTCAGCAATTTTTTGAGAAAATTGTTCTTCTCCTCTCAAAAAAACAAATAAAAAAGATATACTTGCAGTATAAAGAATAAAGAAAACAACAACTGATAACCAAATGCGTTGACCTCCACCAGGCAATTCTGGTAAATATCCCATTGAGTAAATTTGTGAAAGAATAATTGGACCAATAAACGCGATAAAAATATAAAATGCCAATAATTTAATGCTTATCTTTTTTTTTATGATGGCAGCCTTTTTATTTTTTTGTGGTCTATACTTCAATAAAATAAATACTGTCCAAAAAAGTAGTATAATTTCAATCCAACTTTTTACAGTTGGATGAAATGAAAAGCCCGAAAAGGTTGCAATACAATACAAGAATAAAAGAAATAATACTTGAAACAATCCATTAAAGATATTTTGAGTAATCGTGCGAATAGGCAGTGGAATGTATTTAAAATTTTTTAATATACTTTTCGTAAACTCGTCTAAAATGCCTACATTTTTTTTAAAAGGAACTTTTCCTTTTTGAAGAATTTCAATAAGTTGATTAGGCAAATAATTCTCAAACTTTGTAAGATCAGCAGGAACATCAGCGCTTTCAAAATCACAAAATATTTTTCGTACTCCGATACTGAGTAAGTAAAGACTTAAAAAAATTAAATAGCCACCCCCAATAATTTTGACTACAGCAACTGCATTTGTTTCACTATACCCAAAACTTAATGCAAAGGCTTTGTCACTAAAAAAATATAACAGGAAAGCACCAATGAAAAGTACGATTATTCCATCAACAAGATATAATATGCCATCAAGTTTAAATGTATTTTTTAGTCCAAGACCTTTAGAACCAAAAATATAGTTGTTACTCATTTTAGATCACCTTAAGAGATTGAAAATAAATCAATTTATAAATATCAAATACCAAAATATAGAAATGAAAAACATTGTTAAAGATTACATGCTATATTCCATATAAATGTATTTTTTCTCCAATGGGCATAATCTATAAATTTTATCTGTATATCCGATGAACATCATAAAAATTCCTTCAAACTATGCAAAAGATGTTTCGAATATGCTAGTTTATATTTTATAGTGGACCCCATTGTCAAATTTTTTTTAATCTTTAAGTTTTTTTTCTAATCATATCATACATAATCTCATTGAGAGATAACATTTATGATTTTAAGTGAGGCTAATGTACTTTGAAACAATTTAGGAGCGGTCATCATACTTAAATTGTTGTTGACACTTTTGGTGTCTAATGATATAAAATAAACAATATCGATCACTAATATATAGATACGGATTTTCAATATTTCTGACACACAAAATATTATGTAAAAAAACTCTTGAATGATTGATAGGAAGTAAAAACTAAAAACATTAAAAAGAATTGTTCATATATTGAAAATGATTGAAATATTAATTAACAATATAAAATGCCTTACTTTATTTGTTCTACTATTATTTCCTTCAATAGTTGTTGGAAATGATACTAATCAAAAAAACATTATACTACTTATTCATGGTATTAAATTAAATATCAATCAGCCTAATCGGGTATGGGGAAACTGTAACAAAAATGAAAAATATTACTGGAATGGAATGGTTGGTTATTTACAAAATCGGGGTTATGCTTTTGGAGGAATTATCAAATCAAAACGAGGAAATATCCGTTTACCCGATTGCCTTGATAAAACATGCTGTTATTATAACCCCGTTGATGCAAATGTATTTGTATTAGAATTCTCTAAAGCTGCATCAACAGATGGTTTAGCATTTAAATGTTTAGAATTATCAGAATGCATCAAAGAATTGCTTTATTTCACAAACTGTAAATCAATTTCTATCGTAGCACACAGTGCAGGTGGGCTGGTCGCAAGAGCTTATGTTCAAAAAGCATTGCCCTCAGTTGACTATTGCGGTCATGTAAATAAACTCATTACAGTTGGTACACCTCATTTTGGAAGTGCGTATGCAAAATTTGGTGATCTTTTAGGCACAAGAGTTACATCGTTAAAGCCAAATGCTTCAATTATAAATGATTTAAATAATACTTTAACACTACCACAAAACATCTTGTATGCATCAATAATTATCAGAGGATTTGCAGCGGACGTTCGTGGTTCAGGTTATTCTTATGATCCATATATTGATCCCACGAAACTATCCAATCTACCAATCGACTTCAAATATGGTGGTGACCAAGGTGTACATGTCAAGAGTCAAAATTTAGCATTAGCAAAATGTGCTCAGCTCTATGAAAAGCTAACTCAACGACCTATCCTTAATCCCATAATAAGGGTTACAGACCCATCTCCTAAAGATACATCTTTAAATGATGAACAAGTTCACACATTTGCACCAAATAGTCCGAATGTCCAAAAAAAACTATACTTATTGTTGCAAGAGAACAATGCCTTATGGAAAAAAAAACAAAAGAATCAATTAGAAAAGCAAGTTGAAAATGATATTATAAATAATGTATACAAAAAGCGTAATTGAAAATCATACACTAAAAAAATATAAATTTCATGAGGTAATAATAGTAAATCTAACTTCATTTTGTAAAATGAATCATCTTGATCATAGTAACAACTATTTTTATAAATTTACAGGCCATGCAATATCAAGAAATGTTATATTTAAATATATTATTAAGATGAATTCAAAAACATATGTTGAAGGCAAAATAGAATGTAACTTTGATGATTATGGTCGAATAAATTATTTTAGACCATTTGATATTAGCTGCAAAAGATAAATGCTTTGACACAATTTCTTATACAAAGAAGAAATCTGTTAGCTAAAATGTTCTTTTATGACATATCAACTTGACTGTAACATTTAAAGTGGACGTGATTCGTGTCAATATAAATTAATCGATTTCAAGATTTCAAGTTGATTCCAATATTACAAATAAACTGAAACCATTACCTCGAACCAACCAACCGCGCCCAAGCCCCACGAACCTTTGCAAAAAACCCTTTATTGGGCCCGGAAT
>Ga0272440_1001239_pt1 | contig 21230 bp, 15 predicted proteins | sample SSMMMBAug17_FD_192440 | JGI IMG/M metagenome (GOLD analysis project Ga0272440, IMG submission 192440) | Marine sediment archaeal communities from Little Sippewissett salt marsh, Falmouth, MA, United States - SSM-MMB-Aug17 | ecosystem: Environmental > Aquatic > Marine > Wetlands > Sediment ...
TGGTGCCATGGATTGTTTTTACAGTAAGTGTATCTGTGGTTATACCATTTAATGTGATATCTGATTGATCTTCAATATTGATTGTTGAGGCCTGGGCTGAAATACTTTTTACTTCAAGGGAAAGGGGAGATTACGTCTCACCAATTTGGTTTTCAGTGTTAATATCCAAATCATTGGCATAAAAAACACATTATCAGAAAGAACAGGCGTAACTCGTTTATTAGACTGTATTTCAATGCTTACTGATCCCCAATTCGCCTGATCATTTGTACTTTCCTGATTTCGATCATTGGTCGTTCTGATGTTTATTTAAGAAACAGTCATTTCATTTGTACGAAGGTTTACATGGCTTCCTTCAGTTATGCAATGACATTTTCAAGGAGGACATCATTCCCTTCATTGATTGTCACATCGCCTTTGCCTGTTGTTTCAGCTGTAATTTTATCCACCAGTGTATTGATATAAATACCTTTTCTGGATGCCATGTCTAAATCGCCGGCCATGAATATGGAACTGTCATCAGTTTGAATATCATCGGCATTGATTGCCATATTGCCGGTTGCCCGCACGATGGCACCTTTTGTAGATAATTTGCCATCAGTGATAATGTTGATATTCTTTGTTGAATTAAATCCGCCAATGCCGCCCAAAAAATGGAACAGCTAAATGCAAATCAATCATGTTTTATGCGGGGATGTCTTTTCAAAAATTTACTTGATTAATGACGTAAGGTATTGTATATAAAATTAGTATAATTATATAAGATCAATTCAAAAAAAATTACCATCAGCAATGTGATAAAATATGCTTCATATCATGCTTATAAAGTTGCTTTGAAAATGTCTAATGCGATGCTTTACAATGGAACACAGTAATTCAATTCATTCTATTATATTTATTGGTTTTTCAAGAGATAAAAGATAAATCTAATAATTGCCTTTTATGGTGCGGAGCTTTTTAGACAGTCAGAAAGACAGAAATAACCCAAAAATTTTTTTCCTTAAAAAAGACCAAACATTTCCAATTTTCATTTATTTATTTATTATTGTTACGTAAACATTAAATATTTATTATGTGATAAAATCAACAATTCAAATATTCTTTCAGTGTTAATAATGAGATTTTCATTTCTAACAAAATCAGAACATAAATTGCACAAGGATGCATATTAAAAATTTGTTGACTTTATTCATAAAGCCAATTAAAATAAAAAAATATGTAGTTTTGATAAGAAACATAAGAACAACTTTTTATTAAAGAGGTGAAAAATGCGTTTATGTTGTCAATTAAAATTTTTTATTACAATCTTTTTGATGCTTGCTTTATCTTATTCTCCGGTTTTATCGCAAGGTGTAGAACTTGAGCTTAGCGGATTATCACCTGCGGCAAAGCAGGCCCTTCAGGATCAAATTCGAGTCAGGGAAAAAGTTAGAGGAACAATAGAAGCTCCTCTTGAACGTCTTGAAGCACTGCAAGGTACATATTCAAGTACATGTGGAAATGGAAGGCCTAAAGATTCAGGTTGTCAAAGGCAATTTAACCAAATTATTGGTTCCTACAAAAAAGTTATGGAAGGAATTTCTGAATATCTTGGAGAGTACAACAATAATATTCAAGTTGTTATAGATGAGCTTGAACCTCAAATGCAAAGAATTTCATACAAACATTCTCCATCAGATCTTATGGAAGATTTAATCAATAAATACGAAGGTCAGGATATGGAATTTGAAGATGAGACAGCTAATGCCATTCTTGAAGCTTTTGTTTTAGAAGAAGGTCAGACCGAGTTTGAAATAACATCGCAGTCTTATTTAACTTATAAAAAAGAATACAAACAATATCGAAAGATTCAAAAATTGCTGGATCGAAAAATTCAACAGGCAGAGAAAGAAAAGACCCTGGGGCCAATAATCAATGACGCGACGAAAAATAAGTTAAAAGCTTTAACAGGTATAATTTTTAAGCCACAAGCCAAGCATAAAAGATTCAAAACTAAAAAAAGAAGACAGTTCATCAGATAATAGTTGAATTCATTATTTAAGTCATACCAAATTAAGAAGGAGGTAATAACCAAATGAAATTTTTGTATATTTTTGTCGTTATTATGATTTTTATATCAGGTTGTGTCGTACCCACTGCTCAAAATTGTCCACCGGGATATAGATGGGATGCATCAAGATATGTTTGTATACAAGCGCAAAAACCTGTTCCTCAACAACCAAAATGTGATCTATCTTCTGAAAATAATATTGATATTGCTGTAGAAAGAGCCATTCAGTGTGTTAAGAATAAACCAAATACATTTAAAAGAGTGTTTGCAGATCTAATTACGACGGCCAAAAAGAATCCTGATATTGATAATGGCGAAAAAATATTAAAGCTAATTGAAAAAGTTGCCATTGAAGCGCCATATGTTGAGCGAAAAACTGCCAAGAAAATGTGGAATGCTTATTTTTCACCTTTATTTTTTTCATCAGTGGGCTATTTATATGAGCCTGTACTTAATTACTGTTCATATCAGAATAAAATTTCAAGAGAGATAGATGAAGAATTGCTTTTAAAAAAAATTGGCATTCTTGAATGCATGGCTGACCAGGTGAATAAAGAAGAATCCGCAGCGATGTATCGACAGGCAGAAGAAATTGCACACTCTTTGAAAAACAGTTTGAATGCGCTATGCAGTGCCTGTTGTGAAAATAATGGTAAGTTAAGGTAACTGTGGTACAGGATGTTCAAATCAAAATATTTTATTTTAGTATTGATCTGCTTGTTTATTATTGGATACGCACTATTACTGTATGTGCTTAACATTTCTGGTTTTATTATTTTTGTAAATCGAATAGCCTGGTTTCAAAAATATTTAGAACATTTGGGAACCTCAGTTTATTTGTTCAGTGCAAACTTCAGTCTTTCTATTATTGCTTTTGTTAGACTTCAGCTTGCTTTTGAAACAAACAACGATATGGGGATTAAATACTGGAATTTACTACTTAATAATGTTATTTCGTTGTTTTTTGGAATTGGTGTTATTTATACAGCAGTCGGTATGCAGCGTGCTTTTCAGGTTGCCTTAGGTAATGTAGATCAGGCAACTGTTATGTCAATGGGGCCATGGGGAGTGCTTCAAAATTTGGTCGAAGGCGGTCTTCTCATGGCACTTTATACAACAATTGTAGGTGGTGGTTTAGGGTATACCATTCGACTTATTAAATTTCTGATTTTTGGAAAGCGTCTGATTCAGAAAAAAGATGAACTTGAGAGTCAACACCACTTACAGATGATTTCTTTGATGCAAGACATCAAAGATCAACTGAAAACAGCTCAACAAAATTAAAGACTTCGTTCTTTTGGAATAGGAATTGAAATTGTAATGGATGATTTTGACTCTTTTGATGTGGAATCCGAGAGTTTACAGGCTGATGTCATGCGATTTTTAGCCATTATAGCATTTTCATTGCTGGTGGTTTTTATTCCATTGATCCAAATAGCCAGTAACCAACCACAAAAAGATAATCATAATACAACGCAAATAGATGAAGAAAAAGATGTTAACATAGATATTAAGCCGCCGCCAATAACCCAAAAAATCATCCCAAAAAAAATTATCCCTAAAAAGAGTATCCCTAAAAAGCATGAAAGAACGATACACAATAAAAGTGAAATATTAGAGAAACCTGAAAAAAAAGTTAACATTGTTCAGAAAAAAAATGAACCTAAACCAAAAACTCGAACCATTCTTTTTAAAACAGGTTCTTTTGAGTCACTAATCTCAAGAGGTTCTATAAAGGGTTATGTCATTTTAATTGAACATAACGTTTTTTTTGAGTTTACGTACGATACAGACAATGAAATGTATGTTTTTTACAAGGTAAGCATACCAACTGAAGATATTCAATATATGAAACGTTTAAAAACGCATACATTGCCTGATCGTCTAATGCCTGAATTCAAGGCGCATTATCCGGAATTATCCCTGGAAAACTATGAATTTTATTTTATTCCATATGGGAGATTACGACAAGCATTTCAACGTATGAAAATGAACACATTATATGGGCGTTTTATTATTACAGCCAAAGAACAGATCATTCATGAAAAACAATAAACGATTAATGTATATTATTGGTGTTTTGATTTTTTTGGGTATAAACGCAGAAGCGGAATCATTTAATGCCAAACAATTTTATTTGCCGAAAAAGATTCGACACTTACATACATATCCTTACTATAAATGCTTTAAAAAGGCTTCGAACAAATATAAAGTACCTATTTTGCTGTTATTATCAGTTGCAAAAGGGGAATCGAATTATAATCCAAAAGCTGTCAGCAATAAAGGTGCTATTGGAATTATGCAGATTTTATGGCCTGGAACTGCAAAAGATTTAGGTTTTAAAACAAAAAAGGAATTATTCAATCCTTGTCGAAATATTCAAGCTGGTGCCAGATATTTATCATGGTTGAGCAAAAGGTATAAAGGAGACTGGTATCTGTCATTGGCGGCATATTATTCAGGGCCTTCTCGAGTTAAGAAAAATGCTGTGCCTGGTTATGGAAAAAAGTACTGTAATTATATATATTCAAAATTGAAATATATCAAAACACATTCATATTCAAAGTTTTATTATTCAGAAATTATGGCTTATGATGACTATATCATTGCCTGTAAATTAAAAGAATATATTGTATCAAAGGCACCTTCAGTTGGCATAGATATTAATAAAAATGCTTTAAATCAATATGTTGTAACAGTCTATGCAACGACCCAGAATTTGATGGATTTATATCAACAAGCAATTACAAGAGTGACAGGACTGCCATTTAAATAAGAGGAGGTATGAAGCATGATACGAATTATTACTGTGTTTGTTTTTATCATTATCATATTTAGCTTGCTATTTGTTCAATGTGATCGGTCTGAAGATCCCATCCAGAATGAAGAAAAAGCGGTTGTTTTGCCGGATGGAAAAGATATTACGCCAGAAAAATCAACCATTGTTGAAAAAGAAGAAAACAGGACAGCAGAAACTGATCATCAACCCCAAAAAATTAAGGTTCCTGAGTTTGAAACAGAGAAAGACAAAATAATTGAACAACCTATAGCAGAAGAAAGAGAATTTGTGCCGGAAAACGATAATCTGTATGAAAAACCAAATCAGCAGATTCCAGAACAAATTATATCACCCCCCATGCAAAAGCATGTTTTTCATAAATTTGATCGATTTCCCAATGCAAAGGCATTTGTGGAGTATGTGCAATCCAAAGGAATTGCTTTTGATATTGGGATTGATGAAACAAAAACAGGTTGTAATATCTGGCTGATATATCAAAATCAGGAAGATAAAGAAGAAAAAATTCGTGATATAGAGCGTGTCACAGGTTTAGACTTAGACAATTAAGAATCAATTGAAGGAAACTTCTCATGAAAAATTATGTGTATTTAATGACTACTTTAGTGATATTGGGGCTTACTGCCTGCCAGTTTTTTACCCCACAACAAAATAGTGTTGACTGTAATCAGTTAATCAGAGCAAAAATTCAGGAATATTTTGTTCCTGAATTAGAAAATGCTGAATTTTTAAGAAGACCCACCCTGATTATTAAAGGAAAACTGGCAGAAACAATGGATACGATTGGGCAGATTGATCCATTAACCAGTAAGATTCGTAGAGAAATAATAAAGGAATTGATGGGAAGACCCGGGTATTATATTATTCAGAGACATCGAATTATTCCTCCTGAAACACCTGGAGTCAAACCAAAAAACATTTGCAATGAATACTCAACACCTGAAAATTACCTGATTATTGATACTCAATATTCCAAGAAAAATAAACATGCAACTGTCACCATCTTTGGTGCTTCATTAGAAACCCCAAATAAAAACTTACCCGGATTTGGGGTTTCGTTTTCACTGGATTTGAAATCATGTGCGGATGAGTTAAACAACAGTCAAGCAATGCCTGATGATTATTTGATGGGCACACGTTATGTACCTTTTAAATCTGAACAAAAAGATAGAATCGCCAAATATCTTGCCCAAAGTATTATTTGTCGAATTAAAATTGATCCTGATTTTTTAAGAGATGCATCATTTATTATTTCTGGTGAGAAAAACTGTAGTTCTTATCAATACGACATTATTAAAATACTGAGGCAATATTTAATAAAATATGGCATTAAAATAGTTGATCAATCAAACCATGCTAAGTACAATATTACTTTTTCAACAATTTCAATTACGAATAAAATCAATGTTGCATGGATTGTTATCAAACAAAATGGACAGGCTAAAATTACAACAGAAGTTTATTACTTCAAACCAAAAAATGAATATTCTGCCTGTAATATTCTTGAAAAGTGGTATATCACTGACACGATTGTAAGGATGGATAAAAAGGATTTTCATGATCATACGCAATGTTGTCCAAAAAATAATTACTATTTTTTTCGATACTTGTTTGATATCTCGAATGAAAATTCAGATGTTCAATCTAATAAGCTGAACTTCAACTTTTGTGGAAAAATAGACAAGACAAACAATAATTGGTTATATATTGCATCATTGAATTCTTTGCCAGAAAACATTTTGCAAGCAAAAGGAATTAAAAATATTGTTAACATATTGAGATATCAAAAGAATATTGAAATATGTTCTTCCTGTGAAGCTTCGGATAAATTATAAACAACAGATCAGGATCTTAGGATTTTTAAAATGAAACGATTGTTACTCATCATTACCTTACTTATTTCAGGATGTCAGCATACTGACGATCTTAAAAAACCTGAAAGCAGTTATTTAAAATTAAAAAATGAAATTAAAAATAATTTACGCAAAAAAACAAGTGAATACAACACAATTTTTTCTGGCAAAAAAGTGATTATTTTAGATAAACGCTATGAAAATCAAAATTACCAGGCACAAATAACTAACTTGAATTATCTCGTGCGTGAGATTATTTATGAGTTACGTTCAGATATTATTTGGATTGATCTTGAAAAATTTCCCGAACATTATTTAGATTTTGAATCAGAAGATAATGATTCTATTGTGGATAAAATGATTATATATACTATAGAAAAAGATGAATATGTAACTATAAAAATAAGAATCAGGGGGAAAAATAAAGGTCATTCAACTTCCTGTAAAATATCCAAAAACCTGATAACAGATGAAAAATTAAAAAAAGATAGATTCGATAATGCCATTTATGGCTCAAGGACATACCCATTAAAATTAAAAGATGTCAGCAAGCTTGGCGAGTATTTTTTTAAACAACTGATGAATAACAACGTTAGAACGGGTTCAAAAATAACCTTTGAAGATATCATGTACGAAAGAAAAGTTATCGACAGCATTAATAAAATATTAAAATCCAAATTCCAACAAGCTACAGAAACGAGTATATCATATGATTTTAGTTATAATGTTAATCATTTGGAATCAAAAATATCTTCGATTCAAGGTGTATTGAAAAATAAATCAACAAATGAAATATTGAAAACACAAACCTTTTATTATCATAAACAATTTAATGTTTATTCTGATTTTTTTGCGCTCTTAAATAATTATAAATCAGTTGATTATAGCAAAAATGATCAAGGAATCATTCTTTTTGATCAACATGCTAATTATCATATTTATTTATTTGATTGTTCAAAAAATAAACCCAAATTAATTGTGTACAATCATCCAGGTCGTACAATGAATAGGCAGATGTTATTTCCAAATTCAATATTAAGGAATAAAATCTGGTTGATGGTTCAATTGGAAAAAGAATACTGGAAAGATAGTGATATAAATTCCAACAGCGATTTCAGTTATTTAAATTTATATAGACAATTAAAAAAATTAAACAATAATGTTGCATTAATTCACAGGTAATAATAAATAGAGAAAAATGGAATTAAAGTATATTAATTCAATTATTTATAACCAATTAGTCGTAATCCATGTTTTGTTATTATTGCTCTTTGGTTTCCAGATTCAACAATCTTATGCAACTGAAATGTCTCCAAGTATCTATATTAACATAGGTCACTCAAGAAGTATTAACAAGTTAAAATACAGTTCAAATAGTCAGTATATTGTTTCAGCAAGCATTGATGGTATAATTAAACTTTGGGATGCTAAAAATGGTGTGCTTATAAGAGACTATAATGGGCATTGGCTTCGTGTAAATGATGTTCAATTCAGCCCTGACAGTAATTATTTAGCAGCTTGTGGAAATAATGAAAGCATACATATCTGGGAAATATCATCTGGAAAAAAAGTTATGACGTTTAAATCTAATGTTGCCTCAGTAATAAAATGCTTGAATTTTTCTCATGATGCGAAAAAACTAGTCTTTGGGACAGATAATGGATATATTGGTATATGGGATTACATTAACAAAATAATGATTTCAGAAAAACAATATCTTAAAAATCCAAAAAAAGAAAAAGAATATTATGTGGATCCAATATTAGCTATTTCTTATAGTAAGGATGGTCATTATTTAGCATCTGGGTTTGTGAATGGTGACTTAATATTACATAATATTAGAACCCATGAGATACAAAAATTATATCATCATAACAATCCCATTTCTGACCTTTGCTTTAATGAAGATAGCAAATTTCTTATTTCTGCCAGCAATGATCATACTATTGTCGTTTTTGACTTAAATACCAAAAAGGAAAAAATAAAGTTTTTCCATCATAAAAACGTGACTGATATTGATATTAATAATGATAATCAATTGATTTCTTCTTCATGGGATAAAACAATCAAGCTTTGGGACATTCAAAAAGGGCTTCCTGTCAAAACGTTTTTGTATGAATTAACATTCCTTCCTCAATCCATTTGTTTTAGACCTGATAAAAACAAAATTGCTGTTGGCGATAGTTTTGGCAATATCCATATATTGGATAAAAAGTCAGGAACACTGGTTCGGAAAATTTCAGCCAACAATACCATTATTCACTCAGTTGATTTTACCACTAAATATCTTGTATGTTTATATGATGATAGCATTAATCTATGGAATAATCGCTCTGGTGAACTATTAAATATAACCAGAAATATAAACTATGAGGGTACTTTCACGAAAACTTGCCTGGCCCCAAACCATGACGACAGAATCGCTCTTGGAACAAATAATGGGGAAATCCACATTTATAATATTGAATCACATACAGAAACAACCTTAAATACCGATAAATTATCAGAATTATTGTATTTATGTTATAGCCCTGATGGGAAATATCTCATAGCCATCAATCGTATTTCCAATCAATCAAAAAATTATATTAACATATGGAATGTTGAAAAAATAGAGAGCAATCTAAATCCAACACATATAGAACTAATTGATGGTTTTATTTCCTGTGCTTCTTTTTCTTCAGATAGTCAGTATTTTTCATTTGCAATCAAAAATCAACAAATAGAAATATGGCATATAGAAAAATGGAAAAAGATAAAGACAATTAAAACCGATTTTGAAATCACTGCCATTGATTATAACCCAAATAATCAACAAATAGCCACTGGAAATGAAAACCAATATGTTGATATTTATAATGTTAAAAATGGAGTAAAAATAGATGGTTATAAAGGACATACTGAGCCAGTAAAAATGATACGATACCATCCAAATGGTAATTTTTTGGTATCGTGTAGTCAAAATAGTATTGTTTTATGGGATAGTCGGAAAGGTCTTAGAAATATAAACCATTATTGTCCTAACATACATACACTTAAATTTTCACCTGATGGAAATAAATTAATTTTGGCAGGTTCTTTAAATTCATTTTCAATATATGCAATTGATCCTAATAAAGCTCGTTTTTTGTATACAAAAGAAAAAAATTATTCAATTTTACCTTTTCACCAATGGCTCATATGGGATGAGAAGACTTGCTGTTACATGTCTTCATTGCAAGGTGACTCCTTCGCCCGGATTCGCCTGCATAACTCTGAAAACAAATCTTATCCTCTGACAGCTTATAAAAATGAATTACAAGTAAACAATTGGAAATTTATCGCAGATATCCCTCTATCTGATATATCTCTTATTTTGTTTGCATCTTATCAGAAAGTCTTATGGACTGCTTTATCTGCAGTCTTTATATGCATATTCATCCTTTGGATTTATTATCGAAAACAAAAAACAAAAAGAATTTTTTACGAGAGTAGCAAAGAAAAAAAATTGCTTGTTCTGGATTTAACAGAAAAAGAAATCCCACGTATTGTTCGTAGAATATCTTCGATTTTTGCTAAGGAAAAATTTAGTGTCAATGCTTTATCCATTAGGCCAGATCATTACTCTTTTAAAAGATTTGCAAATTCATTATATCATTTAAAACATATTATTATCTGTTTGGATCAAGAAAGCCACCCATTTGCAGAACCCCTCAGTCAATTAATACAATCACTAACCCATCAGAAAATTCTGATTTTGCAGCATGGCTTGACAGAAATGGATTGGGAGCAGATGGATAATGTAATCTTTCAGTTTGTTGACTTTGACTGCATTGAGACAGTTGAAGGTGTCATTGACAGATATTTAAATGAACCAGAAGGTATTAAATCCATTGAAATATCAAATTTTCATTGTATTAACCAAAAAATTGTTATCAATGATTTATCTTTAGATAATCGATGGATATTTTTTACTGGAGAAAATGGTGATGGAAAGTCTGTTTTTTTGCAGGCACTCGCTATCGGATTGGTTGGAATTAGAAATGCTGCCAGGCTCCTTGATGAACAACAGACCAGTATTAAAATTAAATTTCATGGCGAGCGGGAAGATAACATCATTCGATGGGATAAGTCATCAAAAGATTATGATAACATTACCTCTCCATTGGATAATGTCTGTACCTTTGGTCCAAGCAGAATGGTTTATAATGATGAAAAGGAAATACCTGATCCCGAAGAAAGTTTATTAAAACAAAAAGGTTCTCTTGTCAATATTGAAAACTGGCTGATGATAAGTTCTGGAAAAAAAGAAAAAAAACGTGCAAAAGCGATCATTCAACTATTTAAAACAATTCTAATTGGTGTTGATGACATCAGAATACAAAAGAAACGTCTGGTATTTAATGAAAAAGGAACATTAATACACATTGATCGCTTGAGCAGCGGGAATAAATCAGTGTTTCTCATGGTTGGTGAAATCCTTTTCCGATTATTTACAAACCAGCCAGATACATACGATTTCAAAAAGTTAAATGGCTTTGTATTAATTGATGAATTTGACCTGCACATTCATCCATCATTTCTTTATGATTTACCCAAAATGCTCAGCCACGCGTTTCCACGAATTCAATTTTTTTGTAGTACCCATAGTTTTATTCCATTGCTTGGTGCCTGTGAAAAATCTCGTTTTTATAGAGTAAAAAGAAAAGATATGGGGACGACAACGATAACAGATACCCAAATTGATATATCTCGCCTGCATCCAAACATTATATTGTCATCTCCTCTTTTTGATTTAGGTATAGAAACAAAACCTTTGGAACCTGATATTAAAGATGCTTTGCCATGCTATGTTAAATCTATTTCTATTGATCATTTTCAATGCATAAACCACATACAACTTGATTTCTCAGAGTCCCACATGGATCCCTCGCATTTAAAATGGATTATATTTACAGGGAAAAACAGCACAGGAAAAACAGCGATTTTAAAAGCACTGACGATTGCACTTTGTGGTTCAAGAAATGCTGACGACCAGCTTCCAAAATCAAATAAAGAAGAAACGATGATTAATGCAAGTGTTATTAAAAATGGCAACGCATTAACCGAAAAAGAACTAGAGCCAATCAGTTGGAACGTCAGGAAAAACTTTTGGACCAATCAAAAAAATCGAAATTTATTTTGTGCCTCATATGGACCTTCACGCCTTCAACTTCTGGAAAAACCTAATGAAAAAACAATTTTTCCTGAAGACCATTTGTTACATCAAACAGGGGAATTATATAATATAGAAGACTGGTTGGCAGTTCATAATACCAAAAAAGAACGTGTTGAAATTATTTGTGATCTATTAAAGGAAATTATGCCAAATATTGAAACGATTGTATTTGAAAAGAACCAGTTCCTTTTTACAGAAAAAGGTCATAGAGCAACACGTAAACATATTGGCAGCGCACATAAAAGTTTATTGGCAATGATCGGTGATTTACTTGTTCGATTCTATTCATATCAACCTGATATTATAGACCCTCAGGAATTTTTCGGTATTGTGATTATTGATGAACTTGATGTTCATATCCAACCACAAAGTCAGTTATCAATTACATCAATAATGAGTAAGATATTTCCTAAAATTCAGTTCATTTGCAGTACTCACAGTCCAGTGATAGCGTTTGGTGCATCAAAAAATAGCAGCTTTTTTGGGTTAGTTGATCGCCTTGTTGAAAGTTCTAAAAAAACTGACTATAAAACATTCATAACCCCATTAACCATAGATTCAGACATGTCAGTTAACGATATTATGGCCTCTGAACTATTTGATTGTGATGAAAAAGTGTTAAGCGCAATTGTCAAAGATTTTTCCAATGTATTTTCAGGAGATGATTATTCTGATTTACAAGAACAATTGGACATTGATCAATCACTTGATGAGATCGCATTAAATATATCATTATCATTGAATAATAAATACATGAATGAACAGGTAACACACCATGAATCAAGTTAATTATGGAGAACCTCCGGAATATTTGAAAAATAATAAATTTTTCAAACGACTGGATCAATTACTTCAAGCCAAAAAATATAATAAAAATAAACACTATAAAATCTATTCTGATACAACAGTAACAAACAAACTTGCAAAAATCTATAAGCAAAAATGTGGTTACTGTGAAAGTATAACCAAACCGCACTGTGACCATTACAGGCCCATTGGCGCAATCAACAAGGAAGAAAGACATGGTGGATATTACTGGCTTGCAGGAGAATGGACCAATTTAGTATGTTCTTGTTCAGACTGTAATAATATAAAAGGTACGAAGTTCTTGCTGGATAAAAAGGGAAAAAGAATACCAAAACCACCTGTTCAAAAAGAATGGAAAGCAAACTCTAAAAGTCATTTAAATGAAAAACCTTTACTCCTTCACCCTGGAGTCGAAGATGATGTGCCAAATGACCATTTGGAATTTAACGCGCAGAGTGAAATTTTTCCGAAAAAGGAGTCTGCCAGAGGCAGATATACCATTGATACATGTTCTCTTGATCGAAAAGCCTTGAATCTAAGACGTAAACATAGAATAGATGTTATTATAAATAATATCAGAAGGATTGTAAACATTTGTTTAGAAAAAAATATAAATTCATCTCCAATTGATGAGGATTATTTACAAAAGACAGTTCAACCCCAATTTAATGAATTTATTAAAGATATTTGTCAGAATCTGGAAGAAAGAGAGTATGTTCTTCTTGTCAAACAGTTATTGAATAATTTTATGTACTTTTTTGATAATTATAACAGTATTCAATTTGGTAAAATAAAAAAAACACCGCAAGAAATCAAAGAAATTGTTAATTATTGTTGGAATCAATGGTTCCAATCATGTCCTGAAAATATTAAATTGTGAGGCATTATGAATTTTTCAATCAGACAAATGATGATATTAATACTATTGCTAACCTTACTTTTACCAACACTTTTGTTTGCAAGACCTGATGGTCCAGTTGGCATCTTTATTGGCGTTAATGGTTCTCCATCCTTTAATGACGATAGTTTGAAAACAATTGGACACCATATTTCATCACTTTATGATGAAAAAGAGCTTCTTGATCGTTTTTTTAAAAAAACAATTTTTTTAAGTAAAACAGCATCGTATCGAAATATTCAAACAACAATTGCAGATTTAAAAAAAGAAGACTTTGAAACACTTTTTGTCTATTTTGCCACTCACAACACCAATGATGGCCTGTTGGTAACTGATTCAATTGAAAAAAAAAAAGGATCATTTTTACCGGCAGCAGAATTTGTTCAATGGTTGTTAAACATTAATAATAGCCATAGCAAAAGAATTTTTGTTGTTTTTGAAGCATGTCATGTATCAATGGAAAAACCTGGATTGGCAGAAAATACGATGTCTGATGAACCCTTAAAAATGAATCATGGCTTGCGTGAAGGTACACAATCTTTGATGGTTATGAGAACAGCAAGTGGTACAGTTAAAGAGCCAACATTTATCCCATTTTTCCAGGAAAAATTGAAGAATGAAACCACTTATACGCCATTATCTCTGGCAAAAAATTTTAAAAAATTTGCTGAAACTGATAATAAATTGATAATTTTAAATGTGGGAGATAATGACTATAGGCTCTTGGACAAAACACCAATCATGGAAATTAAATATAACCATGATTTTCCTATAGAAGAAGTTAATTTTCAACTTTTTTTTAATACATTAAAAAATGATCAATTTACCCTGACCGATAAAGGCTTATTGTTTCAGGGAGATCTGCTTTACAAACTTGGAATTTTTAATGAAGCGATTTTAAATGTTGTTCCTGTTTCATGGAAAAACCCTAAAACCCATCATGACAGTGTGACAGATCGTTATCAAACCGGACAGAAAACATTCAAGGTTCAAACAGGCTATTTTTCAGTAAAATTGTATAATCATATGATTATACAAATGGATCAAACAGAAAAAAATAAGCAACTCAATGCGTTAATTGGTGAAGATATTGATAGTGCTGTTTCTTTTTTTGAACACCATCACATTAAATATAAACTTATTTATGAAAAAAATTGTGAGAAATCAGAAAATGAAATTATATCAATACAACCGAAGTTTTTTGACAGGGATCAAGAATATACTGTCATCATTGTTAAAAAAGGGATCAAACTTCCTAATGTGATCAATGAGTTTAAACAAACAGCAGAGCAGATACTGCAAACCTTTGATCTGGCCTATATGAGTAATACATCGGGGGCATACATAACAAATACATATCCTGCCCCGGATACATGTGTGGAGCGAGGAAGTGAAGTACAGTTATATCTGGGTAATGTCATTAATAATCTAGAATATAATTACGACAATGTATTGAATATAGCTCATAAACCATCTGATTTTGTTGATCTGGATCGTGTAAAGAATAGTGTGAATGCTGAGTATGATCAGTTCATGACTTATCTGACAACAAATAACATCAATTATATTGTTAACCTGGAACCTGATTGCTCAGAACAATTTTCCTATAATCGCATTAAAAGTGTCTATCCCACATCAGGCATCAAAACAACCACAAATTTTGTGATAAATGCTGGAATTAAGGGATATACTGTGCCCAATCTTATCAGCTATAAGTTTGAAGCTGCAAAAAAAATACTCAAAGAACAGAATTTTTTAGATATTAAATCAAGCAATACAGGTAAACGTGTTATTAAAATAAATCCTCCTGAAGGAGAATGTATACTTCCGCATATGCCGATTACTTTAGAACTTGCTGAAAGTTGTCGTCAGACAAAATTTCCACAATTTTATCAAACATTAAGCCGACGTAATAAAAAAATGTTGATACGTGTGAGTGAGGATGAAACTTGTTCACGATTGATTTCAAAAGCCAGGAAGGTCAAAAATATTCCTGATGGCTACCAATTATTAAAAGTCATCTCCCCTGATTATCATTCGGATTTTTATTATGTCTTTGCGACTAAAAATTTGGACAATGAAAAAGGGGTTGATGTCTGGGTTGCTGTGTACTGCAAAAGCAATGATTCGATTATTGCCAGTGGATTTTTCCCCATTGATTTTCTTCAAACTGACCACTATGCAGAATGGAAAAAAGAGGTTGCTGTTTTTCAACTGAGTAAAAAGAAACTTCTTTTTTATCATATTGATACAGAAACATTTGAAATGGATAAAAAAACCTTAAAACCAGTACTTCATGAATTAGAAGATGAACTAAAAACATTCACTGTAGATACTGATGAAAAAGGCCCTTTTTTGCTATGTTTATTATCCAATGGAACCATTTATAAATACTCAATCAAATTTAAAACCCGTGTTGAAATCAATTCATTAGCCAGAACAATTCAAAAAAAAGAGAATGTTCGCATGTTTACTGTTCAAACGGGTTTTTATATGATTTTTCCACGAGAGATTTATTATTACGATTATTTATCCGGAAACTACAAATCTATTATTGATGACTTGCAAGGTTACGAAGCTTCTGTAGTTCTATCCATAGATACATGTTATTCTCCAGATGGGACTAACAGTGGCGGCGCTATTCTATTTCGGGAGAAAAAAGATAATATGTTCATTTATAAAGTTGTTTTTTTCTATTTGGACGACAAAAGAGAGATTGTATCCTATGACGCATCTGATATTTCAAAGCAATTAAGATTACAAGATTCGAATAAAAATAAAAAAACTTCAATTGGTAAAATTGATTCAGCAAGGATTTTTTTACAAACCTACGCGAAATATTTTACTAATAATACATTACTAATAGTCTTTTTACATGAACAAAGCACCTATTTCCGAAAAATTATCTCAATAGGCCGTTCGGATTATTATAAAGATACGTGGGATAATGAAAAAAAGCAACATTTTAGCCACAACAATCAATACATATTGGAAGACATTAAATTAATAACCCATAAACATTCAAAAATTAGATTGTTTTATTATGAAGATGAAAACAATAAATTTAACGAGGAATTTTAAAATGTTAAGTCGATTATACATTGTTTTATTTGTTATTTTGTTTCTGGTGACTTTCGTGAATAATGGTCATACTCGGGAAATGGAATTTTTTAAATGTGCATACATTTATCAAATCAATGAGAATACCAATATCACCATGAGTTTGGACAAAAGTGCTGACGCATATAAATTCCCATTTGTTTCTAATGGTTATCTTTTATTCACTAAAATTTCTCCAGATAACAAATTTGCTTTTTATGTGTTTAAAATTACTGATATCATCAAAACCCGGGAATCATGGATCAAACCAGAACAGTATATCAATAAACCCCTTGACAATGATGAAAAACCAATATCAGTCCTTGACAATTCCCCTTATATAACTAGTGGGGCTTTTTTTTCAGGACCTTTCATCAAGCTACATGACGTGAATGATAACAGTCAAATAATAAACGTGACTTCTCATTCAGAGGAGAAGGATCATCAATTAAAAGATATGAAGGATCATCAATTAAAAGATATTGTTAAACATAAAAATACGTTGTACTGGTGTATGGCCACCGGGCTTTATAAAAAGGAGCTTAAACCATCGAGTGATGGAGTTTGGGGTTTTGTTAATTGGCCTAAAAAGGTCGCGGATAGTATTAAGGAAATATTTAAAGGAAAAGTTCTCTATAATGCTGCAAAATATGGGCGAGTATTAACTTCAGTTGATTATAAAAACAATGTACATGTGATAGGCTATAATGATTCTAAAGGTGTTCCTTACGCATGCATAATGGAAAATGAAAATAAACCCTGTATGAACATAGGTGAAAAAAATTCTTTTCAGCCCAAACTTAACCATACAGCATCATATATTGCAGTCTCATCAGATGTTAATGATCAAGGAGAAGTCTTTTGTCAGGGAGACCTGCTGGTTTTTAACAAAAAGGATTGCAAGCACCCTGTAAAAATCATTCAGAGCATTAAAACATATGACATTCAAAATAACGAGGATTTTAAATATAAACAATCATACAATTGGCTAGACAATTCCATTTATTATTTGAAGGCCGGTATTGACAATAAATTAAAGCTATTTAGATGTCATTTTTCAGATGATTATCCCAATGGAAAAGAAGAAATTTTCTCTTTTCCTGATACAATATGGCTTCCACATGCAAATCAAGATGAAAAATTAAGCCGACTGATCAATTATGTCAATATTCGAAATTGTATAGAGAAGATAAAACCTGATAACTTGAATGACTTAAATCACTTATATAAAAACGAAAAGTGCTCGGGGTTAAATAACATTTGTAGAGAGCTTGGTAGTGATATTGAGCGTTTAAAAAGAAGTTTACAACCCATTAAACATACGACTGATTATCCCAAACAGATTGATTTAATCATTCAACAATTAAAAGAAAAATATGAAACATCTTCATCTATTTTTTGGCTCAAAAAAAGTTCTCCCCATCCGGAAAATTCAATACTATTGAAACTGATTGAACTGAACTGGTGTATTCCATTTAAATATGAAAATGAATCATATTTAATAGCACAAATGGATGTTAATATAAAACCTGACCAAAGAGAAAATAAATTATATAGTCTATCATCCATTAAGTGCTATAGCCGAATACTAATTTTTAAAATGCCAGGAACTTTTGCACAATGAATAAAATCACTTATTTTTTGTCAGCATGTTTAGTTATTTTGATTCTATTATGTACATATTTTCAATGGTTTACAGTACCGGAATTATCCCATAAGCCATTGACAAGAAATTCTGCGTCAAATAGGTCATTACTTGGCAAACTCCCAGATACAGTTTTAGACCTTTTTGTTTACCAGACAGTTGAAAAACTGCTGCTTGAAAGTTATCAATCATTGATGGTCAATATGAAAAAATTTGACACTGTATTGAATAAAGATGAACAAAATACCCTTAAAACATATGCCAGCCTGTCGATGCTTTCTGAAACAGAGATGAATCAAGAAGTTGATTATTTACCTGATCACACCATTGAACGTTTGGACTTTTTAATGACTGATATTCGACGAATACACCACAAAACCCAAAAAATGAAAGAACGACTTGATTTTCAGTCTATTTGTTCACAAATGCTTATCCAACCCATTGAAAAAAAAAATCTTATGAAAATAGAACAGCACAATTTGTTTGTTTATTTTACAGGCAGAATTCTTCAAATTTGTCCCAAAAAAATTCAGTGGCAGCCGCACCCTGACACAAGTCATTCAGTAATCAATATTCTATATCATGCCTTGGAAAACCCTTTGTTTAATAATTTACATTCATATTTGGAAAATTTTAATAATAAACCTTTTATGCGCACCGAAAATATTTTTATTGGATTGTACGTTAAATATCTGGAACTGGCTTTTGAAGCGCTCCATACCAATATGGTCATCAGGGAATTGCTTCATGGAAGACCCGATTTAATAAAAAAATATCCAGAACTTGAATATCTGGAAAACGCCATGTACATCAGACGAATTTATAAAATAACCCAATTAATGATTAAAAAGGATGAATAATGTCTTTTTTAGGAAGAGAGGTAAGAATGTTTTTTCATAAACCCCAAATAGGCTACCTGCTGCTGTTGTGTTGTTTGCATTTAATGATCACCCATCAACACATAAAGGCTGAAACATTGACCATTGCAACATCGCAATATACCGGTGACTGGAATCCAATCAGATATCAAACGTATCCAGCCATGTTTGTTGTTCGAGTCACAACAGAAAGATTGTTTGAACAAAAATGTTCTGGAAATGAAACCAGAAGCAATTTATTTGAAAATATCTGCCAGGCTTCTGAATATGATCTCAATAGAAATGTTTTAAGATTTCAATTCAATGATGTAAACTGCCCCAACTGTGCAAATGATTATTTATCCATTCAGGACATTCAATTCACCATCGATCAAATCAAAAAAGTTGAAACCAATTTTTATCATTATAATGATTTTTCTATCAAATCACCACCTTATTTAGTCATCGGCAAACCCCAAAATGTGGCATCATATTTTTTTAAGCAATATCTGGATTTTCCGATTTTAAGAGAAAACAATATCAAATTAAATACAGTTTTCTTTACTGGGAGTGAAAAAAATTATAACAACATCACTGCAGGACATTATCAAATAGATTCTATTGGGGATCATCAGATCGTTCTCAAACAAAGAAAATGTTCCAGAAGTAATAAATTATCTGTTTCTGAAATAAAAATAACGTTTTACGATACAATTTCAGGACTGAGTGATGAAGTAGAAGATAAAGAACGACAACCCCATATCGTTATGGCAATGCCAATAAATTTTAAAAAACACAAAAAAGATTATATTTTTCGAGAAACACAAGATTTAAATAGTTTTACCTATATTGGATTCAACTATATCTGTAAAGATAGAGCCAAACAAAAACTATTTTTTGATGAAAGATTTCGAAAGTTATTTACGCAATCTATCTGGAAACTCACTCCCATTATCAACAAAATGAATATTGATGGCGAAAATCCGGAATCAGATGGTATCTTTTTAGGTGAGAGTTTTGAACGTAAACGCAGCACCCCATTTATCAGTGAAGACAGATTAAAAGAACAAATAAGGCGTTATTTATCTGACTCGCACACAAAAAATTTAACGATCAATATTATTATGTCCCCATTTACTGAGTATCAATTTGATTCAGATGTAAACACAATGCAACAACAATTAAATAATGTTTGGGCGCCTGGCATCACATTTCACTTTAAACCACCTGTTAAAGGAAAGGGCGGTTATTCAACACTGATTGATAATAACAATTTCGACATGAATTTTGGTCAATTTTACTATGGAAGATCACATTTAAGGTTTATGGCTTTTATGAAACAAGACAGTCCATTGAATATTTTAAAAGTACCCAATACGCTGATGCCAATTGCAAGAATTGAAAAATGTATGAACAATATTCATGGTAATGGAGAAACCGATTTTTATAAGCTTTTGAATGAAAAATTTCCAGTTGCTGTTATTGGTAGTTTTAAACGTCGCGATTTGTTTTCAAAACGAATTGAAAAGGTAAATGTTTGTAGGGAGAATACGATACAAGAGCCGTATTTTGGCATACATAAGTGGAGATTAAAGCAATAGGATTTTATGTAATAACAATAAGAAATGAAAACAATGATCTATTACCAATTGAATCAACAACAGACTCATATTAAAAAAGCTTTTTTTCAGATTCAGGCCTTTAAACTTCCATGGCAACTGATTGTCCTGCTATCAGCTATAATCTATCTGACATGGATGGTCTGGCTTGAAAACAGTTTATGTTTCAAAATGGTTCGAAATGGATTTAAATCAACATGGTATTCTATCTTAGAAACTCTGGTTGGCTGTTTTCTATTTTGGGGTCTGATCACTCTTGTTTACACTGTAGCAATTGCGATGATTAAATGGACGAAACAATCACACAGTCGTTTATTCCCAACTCTGTATATTGCGTTTATGCTTTTAATGTTACTCAATTCGATTCCGATTTTTTTTTACATTGAATGGTTTCGAAATATATCAGAT
>Ga0272440_1001240_pt1 | contig 21230 bp, 15 predicted proteins | sample SSMMMBAug17_FD_192440 | JGI IMG/M metagenome (GOLD analysis project Ga0272440, IMG submission 192440) | Marine sediment archaeal communities from Little Sippewissett salt marsh, Falmouth, MA, United States - SSM-MMB-Aug17 | ecosystem: Environmental > Aquatic > Marine > Wetlands > Sediment ...
GCGCTAAATAAAAAGTCAGATCAAATAAAACATGTAACGCCCTTTCAGGGCTAAAAAACTTGCTTGATTTTTACCCAGGGCGCTGCCCTGGGCTGGTATGTTGCCGCCCTTTCAGGGCTAAGAAAAATAAAATTCGACTTTATGGGAAGCGTATTTTATTCACCGGCAATTTTGGTTACACTCGTCTCCTTTTTATTCATGATTTCTTCTTTTATTAGACGTCGCTTACTGCGGGTAAGACCTGAAACCACCAGTCATCCCATTCAGTAGACATAATGGTTTCACCCAGTTGTTTACCGATATCAGTGATCAATCTTGTTTGAGCCGCTTTAAGCCATTTTTCAGGCCCACGTTTCCCTTGGTCATGTAAGGCTTTGAGTTCCAGCATCAGCGAAAGCTGATCTGCATCTTTAGCCAATTGGGCTTCTCGTGTTTCACATGCATTGAATTCATTTACCAGTGCAACAATTTCCTCGCCAAATGGCAATTCTTTGGCCAGGTCATTTAATGCCCGGCTTTCATGTGCAGTTGTATATCGCCGATGCACATAATTCAATTCACCCATGCGGGCTTCAGGCATGTCGTGAAACAGTGTCATGGACATTATTTTTAATGGATCGACATCTGGATCAAGCTTGCTCATGGCATAGGCAATGATTGTAATCATAAATGAATGTTCAGCAACCGATTCCTGACCCGCACCCAGGAATTGAAAACCGGTTCGCTGGACAGATTTTAAAATATTGGCTTCAAATAAAAATTGAACCATGCGTTTCATGATGATATTCCTTTGCACATCATTTTTACCAGCGCGCTGGTAACAGATCGTCGTAGATGCTCCACTCGCCTGAGGGTGTAGTGGGAAATGGAGTTTCTTTGCAAATCCTTGATCAGCCACAATGTTCCCAGACTTTGGAATTGGTCTGTTAGCAGTGGTAACTCTATTTTAAATATACTGGGTCGTGTGATATCTTTTTCCGAATCAAATGAATGTCTTACCCAAACCCACTCAAAAGGTTGTTTCATTTCGCAACTGTTATTGGTATCCAAAACAGGAATACAGACTTTTGTCAAATCCGCTTCTGAATGCATTTCTTTAATTGCGCCATGAATATGCCATTGGGCCATATCAAATTCCATACGATCCAGGGCATTGCATATTTTTCCCCACAAAGTATTCAATTCCTTGGAATTGGTGATTTCTAACTGAAGTGACAAAAATGTCCGACGATCACGCGTAAAACCAGCTTCATCGGTGACATCACGAAACCAACCATAAATTTTATCTGTGGCAAAGTAGTCAAAATACCCAATTTTTCGGATAAAAACAATGGAAATTGAGCCCAATATAATCAAAAATAAGCCAGCCTGCTCATTCCGAATATTCACTAAAAGAATGGATAATATACACAAACAGATCGAAATACCATAGATAATCAAAACTGATCTTCGGGCAGACAAGCCTTTTTCGATGAGCCGATGATGAACATGACCTTTGTCTGGCTTAAACAACGATTGCCCCAGCATGAATCGTCTGAGGGGGGAAATTAGTGTGTCAAATATCGGAACGCCCAATGCGACCAGTGGGATCAACAAGGCTGCGCCCAGTTGGCTTTTCACAGCGCCAACAATGGACAGACCGGCAATGGTGTATCCCAGAAAATAACTGCCGCCATCTCCCATAAATATGGATGCTGGATTGAAATTATACCGAAGAAACCCCAAAACAGAACCACTTAATGCAGTAAATAATATGGCAGTCAAATAGTTTTCTTGAATGACCGATAAAACCACCAAAACAATACATGCAAAAAAAGTAATTCCGGCTGCGAGACCATCAAGGCCATCAATCAGGTTGATGGCATTAATAATAAAAACAAACCAGAATACAGTAATAAAATAGCTGAGAATTCCAGCTTGAATATAAAAAGTTCCCAAATGAAAAAATTCAATCCGCACACCGCCCATAAAAGCAACTGTAGCTGCCAGAATTTGAAATGAAAACTTAAGATAAGCCCCAAGATGCTTAAAATCATCAAATAGACCAGTACCAAAAGCAATGATACTGCCCAAAAACAAAAATGTCATGGTTCGTGTCATTTGTAACTGATTGGAAATATCGGTATTAAAAAACGACATCACACCCAGGGTGACAAAAAATGTAAATACTATGGCAAGTCCACCATTTCTGGGGATTGGTTTTTGATGAACCTTTCGCTCATCCGGTATGTCCAAAGCCCCGAGTCTTTCACCCAGCCATTTGGCAATTGGTGTAGCCACCAATGAAAGGCTCAGGGCAATTAAAAATATGGCCAGCAAAGTTGTCATTTTGTTTTATCTTTTTAAAGCGGATGACTTTTAACGTGTTGATTTTGCCTGAGGTTCTTAAGGTCTATGGACCCGTGTCAGGCAATATTTATGCCAGTAAAAAACATAATTAAATGATAATAATATATATAATTATTGTATGTCAATATTTTCATTTGTATATTTTTCAATTGATCAGCGAAAATATTCAATCCAACGAAGAAAAGCTTTTCACAAAATTTTTTATAATCGTTTTTAATATTTGATCGACTGGTTCACCATCGAAAAAATGAGTATATTTTTTTTTCATTTTTTGATACAAATAAAGCCATATATGATCATTTAAGTATTATTGATTGCTACAATTTAAAAATGAATATTTTTATTGTTGAGGGGATGCGATGAATTCACAAAAACAAAAGACATGCGATACTGATCTGAATCTGACCAAAACTCACATTACCGTGCTGTTGGTAGATGATCAGCCTTTTATTTCAAAAATGATTGCCAGTATGCTCAAAAATGAGCCGGATATTGTCTTTCATTATTGCCAATATGCGCGTCAGGCAATTAATATGGCCAACAGTGTTTCTCCAACGGTCATTCTTCAGGATTTGACCATGCCGGATGTCGATGGCCTTGAGATGGTTCGTTACTATCGAATCAATGCCTACACCCGCCAAACCCCCTTAATTGTTTTATCGGGCCAGGAAGATGCTGAAGTTAAAGCCAATGCATTTGCCCTGGGTGCAAATGATTATATGGTCAAACCCCCCGACCGAATTGAATTGATTGCCCGAATTCGGTACCATTCTCAAGCATATATTAATATGTTACAACGTGATGCCGCCTATCGACGGGTTGAGGAACAAAGTGCTGAGTTGGAAATACGTAATCAGTTTATTAAAAAAACATTTGGCCGGTATTTATCCGATGACATTGTGGAGAGCATTCTTGACACACCAGAGGGTCTGGAGCTGGGCGGAGAAAAACGAAAAGTAACTATCATGATGTCTGATTTACGTGGTTTTACATCCATTGGCGAACGTTTGCCGCCGGAAGATGTTCTGGCAATTATCAATATCTATCTGAAAGCGATGACTGAAATTATTTTAAAACATGAGGGCACGATTGATGAATTTATTGGTGATGCCATTCTGGTTATTTTTGGCGCACCGATGCTAAAGGCCGATGATACCAAGCGTGCAGTGGCTTGTGCAATTGAGATGCAGCAAGCAATGGAAACAGTCAATAAAACCAATGAAACGCTTGGATACCCTGAAGTTAGCATGGGCATTGGAATCAATACCGGTGAGGTTGTTGTGGGTAATATTGGTTCAGAAAAACGATCCAAATATGGGGTGATTGGCAGCAATGTGAACCTCACATCGCGAATTGAGTCTTACACAGTTGGTGGTCAGGTGCTGGTTTCTGAAAGCACACTCAATGATTGCGAGGGCCTGCTTCGAGTTGATGATCAACTGGAGGTCATGCCCAAAGGTGTCAAGCAACCCATTACGATTTATGACATCGGCGGCATTGGCGGCCAATACAATGCCTATTTGCCAGAGCGTAAAAGAAAGACCCTGCGAACATTGAAAGAACCATTATCCCTTGCTTTCACCATTTTGGAGGGCAAACATGCCGGGGTTGAAAAGCATACTGGAGAAGTTTTTCAACTTTCGGAAATGGAGATGGTGATTCAATCTGAGGTGAAAGCAGAGCGTTTATCAAATATTAAAATAACATTAATTAATGAAAAGCAGGAGGAAGTGACTGGTGAATTATATGCAAAAGTTGTTGAGGAAATTCATCAGCACAAAAAACCGCGGTTTCGGGTCAACTTGACAGCGATTCCACCGGAAGCCACTAAATTTATTGAGCAATTACTCAGTTTGGAGAATAAAGAATGACACAAATACCATTGGTGTTAGCCACTCACAATAAAGGAAAAAGCCGGGAAATAAAAGCCTTGCTTAAAGACAGTCCGATTCTTATCAAAGATTTAAACGATTTTGGTCCCATTCCACCGGTTGTTGAAGATGGTCAAACATTTGATGACAATGCCTATAAAAAAGCCAGTTTCACATCAAGAGTACTGGGGTTGCCCGCACTGGCCGATGATTCCGGCCTTGTGGTCCAGGCATTGGATGGCGCTCCGGGTGTATTTTCCGCCAGATATGCGGGTGAAAATGCAACCGATGAACAAAACTGTTCAAAATTATTATCCGATTTGAAAGGCGTGGATGATCGAAAGGCATCGTTTGTATGTGTTGTATCCATTGCAATTCCTACCGGCCCGGCCTTGACCTATGAGGCATCATGCGATGGGCTGATTACAGAGTCACCATTCGGAGAATCTGGGTTTGGTTATGATCCCATTTTTTTCTTCCCTCCCAAAAATAAAACATTTGCCGAAATCTCTATAGGTGAAAAAAATGCGGTCAGTCATCGCGGAAAAGTATTTCAGGAAATCCGATCCGAGATCGATAAAATTGCCACATGGTTGCAACAAAATATGCCACGTCAAGCCCCACTGGAAGCGCAATCCTTTTGTCAGGCATCTTCATGAAAATTCTGCTCATAGACCTGGACCGCACTTTATATCCGCCGGAAAACGCAATGTTTACTCAGATGGGCGTTCGAATTACAGAATATATTCAAACTGTTTTAAAGGTTTCACATGCTCAGGCTGTAGCCCTTAGAAAGCAATATTGGAAAATGTATGGATTGACTCTAATTGGCTTGATCAAACACCATCAAGTGGATACTGAAGATTTCTTGCATTTTGTTCATGATGTTGTCCCTGAAATATATATTCATCCCAATCCCAGGCTTGCCAGGGAGATATCATTGCTTCCATTTAGAAAAATATTGTTCACAAACAGTTGCCGCTATTATGCCAAAAAAGTTTTGTTGGCATTGGAAATGAATACATGCTTCGATACAATCCTTGATATCCGGGCGATGCGTTTTTACCCAAAACCACATCCCAAAGCCTATGAAATGGTGCTGAATCGGTTTTCAGTATCTGGATCAGAGTGTATGCTTGTTGATGATTCTCTGGATAATCTGTATCAAGCGTCATCAATGGGAATGATGACCATATGGGTAGGTAAAGGAGAATGGCCACCAGGTATTGATGGACATGCATGTTTACCAGATGATATTCCTGCAAAAATAAAGCGACTTCTATAGTGTTATAGCTTATTGGAATTTATACGTTTTTGGGCAACATCTTTTATTCTTTTTTCAATATCCGGATGCCTATCCAGAAAACGTTGAAAATGATCACGAGATAAAGCCAGACAAATGGTATTATCACGCGCACGAACAGTAGCAGTTATTGGACAATTTGAAATTAATGAAACTTCACCAAAGAAATCACCAATTTCCTTTACACCCAGGTGAAGCACTTTGCCATCAGATGTAGTCTTTTCAATTTCAACCCTTCCCTTTGCAATAAAATAAAATCGTCTTCCAGGATCTCCCTGACAAAGTATTTCCTTGCCTTGTTCAAAACTTTCGGTTGTTAGCCGCTCTTTAACCTTTTCTAAATCTTTTTGATTTATTTCACTTAACAAAGGTATCTTTGCTAATCGATCTGTTGTAATCTCAAATTCTTGCGTATCTTTTTTAAAAAATAATCCGGTTTGTTTTTGCCATAATTCGTAATATAAGCCCTGCTGAGATAATAATTTTTTATGAGAACCCTGTTCCAAAACTTTCCCATCAGTCATCACAAAAATATGATTAAAATCTGATACTGAGGCCAGGTTATGGGTAATGGAAATAATCGTCATTTTTTTGGCCAATTTTTTGATTGTTTCACTGATTGATAGCTCTGTTGCTGGGTCGAGGGCTGAGAAAGCTTCATCCAAAATAAGTATTTTGGGCTTTCGAACCAATGCCCGTGCAATGGCAATTCTTTGGCGTTGTCCGCCAGATAGTTTTGAGCCAGCTTCTCCCACTTGTGTATCGTATATTTCCGGAAGTGTCATTATCCAGTCATGAATATCAGCAGATCGTGCGGCCTCTTGTATTTCTTCATCGGAAGCGTCTAAACTCCCATAACGAATGTTTTCTTTTATACTTGTATTGAATAAAAAGGTGTCCTGAAGCACAGCCCCAATTTGTGATCTGAATAAATTGATGGATGTTTCAGAAATATCGAAATCATCAAACAAAATCTTACCTTTGCCTGGTAAAAAAAATCCCATTATTAATTTAGATATTGTACTCTTGCCCGCACCACTGGTTCCGATAAAAGCTGTCAATGTACCCTTTGGAATTTCAAAATTGACATTATCTATTTGTGCTTTCTTTCCATCATAGCTAAAAGAAACATCTTTAAAACAAATTCCTTTCATGAATTGAGGAAAGTCCGCTTCCTCAATGTGTTTGTCAGGAGTCACCGCTTTTCCTAAAAATTCATCAATTCTTTGCATACTTCCAACACTTTGGTAAAGAATGGGAAGAATATTTGACAAATTTGATGTTGCCCCCCCAATATTAAATAAATATGCTGAAAATGCGATAAATGCGCCAGCTGTCATAAATCCTTTAATAGCAAGAATAGAACCTAGTGCAATAACGAGCAGTAAAATAAAATCTGATCCTGTATTGGTTGCCACACCAACCATTAAGCTTAAATAATGTGATTTAATGCCATTTTTAATAACAATCTGGTTTGTCTCTGAGTAGATATTCATCATGTATCTTCTCAATCCAAAAAGACGAATAATGGGTTGACCATGAATATGTTCTTGAATCCGGTTTAAAAGGTCCTCTTGTTTTGTTTTATACATATAGCTGGATTTTTTTGCTTTTTTAGAGATTTTTTCAGGTATGATGATCAAAAGCGGAGAAAGAATTAAGACGACCAGGGCAAGACGCCACTCAACGAAAAACAGAAGCGTCATACAGCATAATATGGCAGCCATTAAATAATAAAAATCAAATATTGCCCTGACAATAACATTTTCTATAGCTGAAATATCATTGGAAAAGCGTGCAAGAATGCTTGTGGATTGATTTTGCTGAAAATAACTTACAGGAAGAGAATAAACCTGGTTTATCATCCGCCAGCGAAGATTATCTAGTGATTTTGCTGTTAATATACTTGTAACATAAGATTCAAATATATAGGTAAAAGTATATACGATAAAAAATATACCCAGTCCACTGATCACATGAATAATCAGATTTAGATCGTTATTTTTGATCCCTTTGTCAATAATTATCTGCAAGCATAGTGGCAGTACTATTGTATAAACTAGCTCAATAATAATGCCCAAAAAGATCCAAATAACGTATTTTTTAAATGGTGAAATAATTTTCCAAATACCATACATAAAATCCCAGAATCCATAATCTGAATCTTTCATAGAGCTCCCCCATTCAGACAAAACAAAATTATCTGTAGGCTGTTTAATTTTTTTTATCGCATACTCAGTTAAATATTCTAAATAAAAACAAATATCTATAATAAAAAATAACGAATACAATCAGACAACTTTAGTATCTAGTTTAACGAACGAAGTCAAGCTTCTTCTGATTTAAAAAGATTGCTTTTAAAAATAGGCATCCTTCATATTTGCTGAAAAGTAGTTAACACTTTTTCTCGTTCCCAGGCTCTGCCTGGGAATGCATACTTGGCGGCTCTGCCGCCTAAACATTGGTATAGGCGACAGAGCCGCCGGGCATGCATTCCCAGGCAGAGCCTGGGAACGAGAAAAGTGTTAACTGGTAAATGAAGGATGCCTAAAAATAATTAAGTTGTTCTTTGGTTTTAAAAAAAGGTTGCTTTTGTCAATATTTCTGTTAAATATTTTAAATTCGTAACAATTCGTTTTTATATGATATTTAACCCAAAAAGAATGAGATGTAATGATATCAAACAATTTCAGTTGCTTAATGTGTAGAAGTACTGTCCCATCTGAAAAAATAGGGATTCACAAGCAACAAGAACCCGATGGTTATAAATATGCTATGTTATGGCCTGAGTATAATCCATTAATTGATTATTGCTATGATATTGATGTGCCAATATATCAGTCAACAGTTATTTCAAAAGCTTTAGACGTACGCAAGGTATATATTCTTGATGAAGGAAAAAATATATCTGGCAGCATGAAAGATTATTTAGTTGCAAAAACAATTGCTCTTGCTGAAAAACAGAAACAATCAATTTTCAACCTTGCTTCTTCTGGCAATCATGCCTTATCTTTAGCGAAGCAGACGCAACTTCATGGATATTATTCACTCATTTTTGTGCCGGAATCCAGTTTTAAACTGAAACATTTATCTACCTTTGAAAATACATTAATCGTTGCCTTAAAAGGGTCAACGTATGAAGATGTATATAGCCTGTCCAATCAAATAAACGTTTCAGGAATATTTAATGCGAATGTTAGCAATGAATTATTAATAACAGGATTTCAACCGGTTGCCAGGCAAATATGTTCACTGTCACCTTTACCTTCACATATTTTAGCGGGTGTTGGGAATGGGACTTATCTGTCAGGACTCACATGGAGTTTTCAACACACGCTCAAGAATTTACCCAAAATTGTTCCGGTTGGAATGAAAGGGGCATTTCCTTTTGAAAACGCAATAGAAAATAATTCAACTATCTATAAGTATGACGATTATGGTGTAGACATGAGTTATATCAATGAAGCCGTTGGTTCTATCGCCCTTGAAAGCTATAATATGCCCCAATTATTTTATGCGTTAAATATATCGAAAGGATTTCCTTTAGGCGGCTTGCAAAACAATGATTTGCGTAATGCATATTTACTGTTGATGAATGATAAAAACCTGATGAAAAATTGTGTTATTCCCGAACCAACTGGTATTATGGGACTTGCAGCTGCAATTAAACATAAAGAAAAGCTTTCTGCTGATGATATACTTCTTATATCATTTACTGGACATGCGTCTACATGCCTTGACAGCCTAAAACGACTTTGCCCTGAACTGATGAATGATTTATCCAGGCAATTATCGTGGAAGGAAAAAAAAATAACCTGCATGAACAAAAAGAATTATAACAATATCATACATATTGATAAGAATGTTTCTCCTAAAGACCTTGATATAATAATTCAAAAATGGATGCGTAAACTTTTATGAAAAATTATGAAAATTCGACAATAAAAAAAGATGGATATACGCCGTGGGATCAATTTGATCCGTGGGCATATGTTGCTCATAATTATCAAAAAATGATGACAGAAGATCGTGAAATAATATCCATTATCTCAAATGAATTAACTTCCATGAATATTCCACTGAAGCAATTTAAAATTGTTGGAGATGTTGGAACCGGACCCAACCTGTATCCTGCAATATTAATCAGTCCCTATGTGTCTGAGAATGGTCAGATTGAGTTAATTGAACCGGTATTGCCCAATAGAAATTATCTGAAAAAGCTATTCAATAATTTATCAAATAACGAGCCTGCATTATTTGGAAACAACTGGAGCAACTATGCGTGCGAAATAGTCGGTCTATGTGGTAATATTTATTCAAATGCCTTATGCAGGCTTCAGCGTTTGATTAAAATTAAAAATGGCAGTATCTACCATTTACCTGAGGATGAATATGATTTTGTCAGCTCATATTTTGTAGCGGAATCGATATCCGATAGCTATTATCAATTTCAATTAGCGCTAAACAATATTGTTAATAGTGTTGTCACGGGCGGTATTATTGTGACGACTCACATGTTACATTCTGAAGGATATCAGGCCGGTGAAAATACTAAATTTCCGGCAGTTAAAATATCTCTTGATCAATTAGAGGAATCTTTGGTAAAAACTGGATTAAAAAAAGGGGGTTATAAAATATGGACTGTTTCAACCAGAAAGCCAGAGGAAAAAGTACGTGAAGGTTATCAAGGAATGGCAGTGGTGATTGCTTCAAAAACGAATTAACCCAATAAATAAATAAAGGCATCCTTCATTTACCAGTTAACACTTTTCTCGTTCCCAGGCAGAGCCTGGGAACGAGAAAAAGTGTTAACTAATTTTAAGCAAATATGAAGGATGCCTAGATAAAATGATGAATGGAGGAACTAACATGAGATCCTTTAAATTATTACATGTTTTTATTATTATCTGTATCTGCAATGTCAATATATCTTTGCCTAAAGCCGAGGAATTTTCTACCCTTCCCACTACAAATAATGGAAAAAAATGGCGAATATCATATTTTGAAGCCGGTGAATATGTTGTTTACCAAACAATGCTTTACTTTACTGTTAAAGGGTTAATGGAACTTGGATGGGCCAAAAATATGAGAATTCCCGAACAATCGGGTGAACAAACCGCTCAACTATGGAGATGGTGTTGCCAAAATGTTCAAAGTAAATTTATAGAATTTGTTGATGATGCCCATTATACAGGTCAATGGGATGACAAACAGATCGCTCACAATACAGAACAATTAATCAATCGACTAAAGACTGATAAGGATATCGACATGATTATTGCCATGGGAACTCTTGCTGGGCAAGAACTGGCCAATAATGAACACAGTATCCCAACAATTGTTATAAACGCGAGTGATGCTGTTGGTGCAAAGATTATTAAAAGTGTTGAAGATTCTGGCTTTGACCATGTAAATGCCCATGTAGATCCATTGCGTTACGAACGTCAGATTAGACTTTTCCATGATATTATTGGTTTCAAAAATCTTGGAATGATTTATGAAAATACAGTAATCGGAAGAAGTTATGCAGGAGTTGACAGTGTTTTATCAGTTGCAAAAGAAAGGGGCTTTGAAGTGGTTCCTTGTTTTGCAAAGGCAGATAATCCGGACTATGATTTAGCGGTAAGGGATTATATAAGATGTTTAAACAAACTGTCTACTGAAATTGATGCGATTTATATTACTTCATGTACCAGCGTCAGTTCTGATTCACGCCCAAAAATAATCAAAATTTTAAATCAAAATAAAATACCTTCTTTTTCCCAAATGGGGTCATTTGAAGTTAAAGATGGCTTTCTTTTGAGTATCTCCCAAGAGAGTTTTAAATATGTGGGTCTTTTTCATGCCGATACAATGGCAAGAATCTTTAATGGCGCAAAACCCAGACAATTAACCCAACTCTACGAAGAGCCGCCTAAAATAGCGATTAATTTAAAAACAGCTGAAATTATTGGCTATGATCCACCAGTAACTATTCTAGCGGCTGCCGATGAAATTTTCCAAACCATTAAATAGCGAATGAGCCAAACAAAACGATATGCATTATTGATATTTTTAATTACTGTAATTTTTTTATATTATTGCTTTGATTGGAAATTTCTATACAAAAAGGATAACATCCACATTGCACTCGCTGTGCCTATGAGTGGTAAATATTCAACCATTGGAAAGTGCATGTTTCAAGGTGCGTCTTTGTATATTGATGAAATCAATCGAGTGGGTGGAATAGATGGCAAAAAAATAATTCTGGATATTTTCGATGATAAAAACGAACCTGAACAAGCCAAAGCAGTTGCGAATCAAATTGTCAATGCAAATAAATATATTGCTGTAATTGGACATTATTTTAGTGCTTGTTCAATTGATGCAGGCCGTGTATATAAAAAAAATCATATTCCTGCCATTACGCCAACATCCTCAAACCCTTTGGTTACAAAAGACAATGTATGGTATTTTAGAAATGTTCATGAAAATTCTGTACAAAGCAGTTATCTGGCTTCATATATAAAAAAAGAATTTCCTGATGAAACTGTTAGTATTATTTATGAAAAAAGTAATGATGGGAAGAATACTGCAGATATCTTTGAAAAATCAGCGACTGATCTGGGAATAAAAGTTAAATACAAGTGGGAGATCGACCCATCAGATGAGAGACTCGATTATAAATTGAGACGCATTGCATTTAATATACAAATAAATAATGATGCCGGCATTTTATTTATCGCCTGTTATGCTGATGCGGGTATAAAACTCATCAAAGTAATCAAAGATAATTTAATCAAAAATAAAATACTGGCAACCGCATCTTTAGCATCAGAAACTTTTCAAGAAGGAATTTGTAAACTAAAAAAAGAAAAGTACAACCCGGGTTTTTATACAAATGGATTGATCGTTTCCACACCAATTATAAATGATACCATCAATGAAAAAGGTCAAACATTTAAAAATAATTATACAAATAAGTTTGGATCTTCCCCAGGATGGCATGCTGCTTTGACATATGAAACAACTTTGCTTTTAGCCAATGCTTTGAAAAATAGTGACGTTAAGTGCAAACCAGAAACCTTAAGTCAAGATCGAAAAACAATCCGAGATTACCTTTCAAACATGACGAGTGTTACAAATGCTATTGAAGGCATTAACGGTCCAATTTTATTCAATAAAAATAGAGACGCACAAAAGCCTTTATACACTGGGATCTACAAAAAGAATTATATTATTTCCACATCTTTTCAATACCATCCCATTCACAATATTTTTGAAGTATCAGATTTTGATAAAGCCCTTCAAGAAAAGAGAATTTTGATTCTTAATGGTCAATTTATGTATAAAATAAATATTGTTTATACAGGTATTGATGTTAAAGAAATATATAATGTAGATTTTCAATCCGCGACATTCTCAGCAGAATTCTATCTTTGGTTCAGGTTTCAAGGAAAAATTAACCCCGCAAACTTACTTTTTATAAATTCATTAGGCGATATTGAATTAGAACCAGTTAAGAAGACAATCGAAAACGACTTAACATATTCGCTATATCGTGTTGATGGAAAGTTTAAAATGGATTTTCTCCCCAAAAAGCATACATTTAATGAACACATATTGGGTGTCAGTTTTCGACATAATGAATTAAACAGAGACAATCTCATTTATGTTGCAGATATCCTCAGCATGGGGAATACAAGTGTTAATACATATATTGAGCAGATGCAGGAGACCCAAGTTATTAATCCATCTCTGGGATGGGGGATTGTGGATTGTTATTTTTTTCAAAGCACATCAAAGTGTCCACCGAATGGTGAACCGAAATACCTTAATAATATTGATGGACAGGTTAAATACTCCAGATATAATGTAGGCATCAGAATTAATAAAAAACAATTCGCATTTAGGGATGCTATCCCAGACGACTACATCCATGATATCCTTGTTTTCAGCATATTCTTTCTCATTTGTGTCAGCTTTGTGATCAGCAAAGAAATGTTAGTCAATTACTCCCGATCAATCTGGTTTTTGCAGGCACTACTCTCATTTTGTATTCTTATTTCATTAGAAGCCATTCTAGATATGAACTTTTCTAACCAGTTAGCACCCTTTCAAGTTAATGTATTAAACAAAATTATCAATTCATTATGGTGGATTATTCCATCAATATTAACATGCATTGCGATCAAGCGTTTTATTTGGAATCCACTGGAAGTTAAAACCGGTCAGATTGTGCCTGATATCATTGTTAGTTGTGTCAGTTTTTTTATTTATTTGTTAACATTTTTTGGTATTATTGCATTTGTTTTTGATCAAAAAATAACCAGTCTTTTGGCAACATCGGGTGTCTTTGCAATGATCATTGGACTAGCGGTTCAAATTAATATTTCAAATTTTTTCTCAGGTATTGCGATAAATTTAGAAAATCCTTTTAAAATTGGAGACTGGGTAAAAATTGGACATCAGGAAGCCGGAAAAGTCATTGATATTACATGGAGAACAACAAGATTAAAAACTACTGATGATTCAATCATGAGTGTTCCAAATAGTATGGTTTCCGAATCTTTGATCCATAATTATCATTACCCAACAAACGTATATCGTTCCTGGTTTACCATTCATATTGATAACACGATTTCTCCAGAAAGGATTAAAAAGATTTTGGTCCACTCCCTTGGGCAAATCGACTGCATATGTGACGATCCAGCCCCATCATGCTACTTTAAAGGTTTTACCGGGTGGTCATCAGAGTATCTGGTCTCATTTTCAATAAAAGATTATTCTACCAGACTACGTACAGTTGAAGCTGTTTGGACTGAAGTATGGAACAGCTTGCAAAAAGAAGACATCACACTCGCTTTTTTGCGTAAAGACTTTTATATGGGGCAAGAATTTATCGATTTAAATACGATGACAAAGTAGCTCAACGAATTTTTTACTGATACTCTTGTTGTAGGGATTTTTAAATATGTTTTAATTATTTAAAATATTATTTGACAATTCAAATCCGGTATAATACGTTTCAATGATAATTTTAATTGATTTTCGTCAGGAAAAATCCATGAACACAAGCCCCACAAAATTTAAATTTATCAAAATCAATTTTTTGGATCAATTTTATACCTTTCAGATAGAAACATAGTCATTGCTTTCAAGGTTGTATTTTATAATATGGAAATAATTTTCTACATGAAATAAATGACTTTCATAAAACGCTGATCGTTCAAGTATGACTCAGCAAAGTCTAGTTTCATTCCATTAATACAACCTAGAAAGGGAGAGCAAAATACATTAATTTAAATTATTTTTTAGGAGGATTAAAAAAAATGGCAAAAAAAATCGTTATGGCTTTAGATCAAGGGACAACCAGTTCAAGAACAATTCTTTATAATGAGGATGGAGATGTGATCACTTCCGCGAGCGAAGAATTTCCTTGTTTATATCCAAAACCCGGCTGGGTTGAACAGATTCCGGATGATTTGTGGAGAACGCAAAAAAATACAATGGATGAAGCCTTGAAAAAGGCAAACCTTTCTTACAGTGATATTACAGCAATCGGTATTACAAACCAGAGAGAAACAGTAATTGCCTGGAATAAAGAAACCGGAGAACCGGTGCATAACGCAATTGTATGGCAATGCCGCCGAACAGCTGAATATTGCGACCAGTTAAAATCAGAACAATTTGATACAGTTATCAAAGAAAAAACAGGTCTGGTAACAGATGCTTATTTTTCTGGTACAAAAATGCGTTGGATTCTTAGAAATGTAGAAACTGCCAGACAATTGGCCAACCAGGAAAAACTTCTTTTTGGAACAGTGGATTCATGGCTGATATGGAAATTAACCAATGGAAAAGTTCATGCAACAGATGTCAGTAATGCAAGCCGAACAATGGTTTTCAATATTCGCAACCTGGAATGGGATAAGGAATTGCTGGATAAAATGGAAATTCCAAGAGCAGCTTTGCCAGATGTGAAACCATCCAGTGGTGTTGTTGGCGTAACAGATTCATCCATATTTGGCACAGAAGTACCCATTGCTGGTATTGCCGGAGATCAACAGGCAGCCTTGTTTGGTCAGGTATGTTTTGAAGAAGGTATGACCAAAAATACATATGGCACTGGCTGCTTCATGATGATGAACACTGGCAGCAATATCATTAAATCAGAGCAAGGACTGTTAACCACAATTGCCTGGCAAATTGGTGACAAAGTCACATATGCTTTAGAAGGATCTGTTTTTATCGCAGGCGCTCTCATGCAATGGCTGAGAGATGGATTGGAGTTATTTACTGATGTTGCTGAAACAGAAAAAATGGCAACTTCCATTGAATCTACAGATGGCATTTACATTGTACCTGCTTTTGTTGGCCTGGGCGCACCTTATTGGGATTCCTATGCAAGAGGTACGATTGTCGGCTTGACTCGTGGAATTACCAAAAACCATATGGTTCGTGCTGGGATTCAATCAATGGCATATCAGTCCTATGATTTATTAATTGCCATGGCGAAAGATTCTGGTGTCAATCTTAAATCATTAAAGGTTGATGGTGGCGCATGTGCCAATAATTATCTTTGCCAGTTCCAGGCGGATATTCTGGGCATTTCAGTCAGCCGTCCAAAAATGATAGAGACAACCGCAATGGGCGCCGCATTCTTGGCAGGTATGGCTACAGGCGTTTGGGAAGACACAAAATCAGTGGAATCCATTTGGAAAGAAGATCGATCGTTTACGCTTCAACGTTCTCAGGAAAAAGTAGATCAATGCCTTAAAGGTTGGCATAAAGCGGTCGAAAAATCAAGAGGTTGGATTGATAACTAAAATTTAGGAGGAAACATGAGTATCTTTTTTGGCGAATTAATTGGTACATTGGTACTGATACTGTTGGGCAATGGCGTTGTTGCCAATGTTGTACTCGAAAAATCAAAGGGCCAGAATTCTGGATGGATTGTTATCACCACCGGTTGGTTTCTGGCTGTAACCATGGCAGTGTATATCACTGGATGGATTAGTGGTGCGCATATTAACCCTGCTGTTACAATCGGATTGGTTGCGATTGGTGCAACCCCAATATCACTGGTGCCATCATATTTGGGCGGCCAGTTTATTGGAGCGTTTTTAGGAGCAACACTGGTCTGGCTAACATACTTACCACATTGGGAAGAAACCAAAGATCAAGGCGCCAAGCTGGCCTGCTTTAGCACAGGACCAGGGATCAGACATCCGGTCGCTAATTTTATTAGTGAATTCATTGGAACAGTCATGCTGGTTGTTGGTGTGCTGGGTATTGGTATTGTTCACAATCACCTTACTGGTGGTTGGAGTCCATTTGCTGTTGGTTTGCTGGTCTGGTCTATCGGCTTGTCACTTGGCGGTCCCACAGGTTATGCGATTAATCCGGCACGTGACCTGGGTCCCAGAATAGCGCACGCACTTTTACCCATTGCAGGTAAAGGCGATTCTGACTGGGAATATGCCTGGATTCCTGTTGTTGCCCCGATTGCTGGTGGAATTGTCGGCGCTCTGTTGTATAAAAACTATATTGGAACCCTCACGCCCATGTAAACACCTGATCAAAATTAATCAAAATGAAAAAACCTGGTGCTTTGGCTCCAGGTTTTTTTTTGCCTATTAACCCGGAGCCAGCCCTGTTGAAGTAAATAGAATTCATTTGACATTCATATGGTCTTTGTATAATAATATCAATTTATTTTAAACAGGGAATGCTGTTTGATAAATCAAAATCCCTGAGCTTAAGGATGATTGAATAAAATGAAAGAAGCTTTAATGGCGCTTGAAGATGGACGCGTTTTTCAATGTCGTTCATTCACTGGCTCTGGCGAGGCCTTTGGAGAAATCGTTTTCAATACAGGTATGACAGGTTATCAGGAAGTATTAACAGATCCATCCTATAGAGGACAACTCGTAACAATGACCTATCCTTTGGTTGGTAACTATGGCGTCAACTCTGAAGATATTGAGTCAGACCGAGTTCAGGTATCTGCATTCCTGCTTCGCGAATATCAATCCTTTTACAGTAATCACCGCGCTGGCCAATCCCTTGCAGATTATTTAAAGTCTGCCGGGATTCTGGGAGTCGATAGTTTCGATACAAGAGCCCTGACCAAACATATCCGCACAAGTGGCGCCATGCGAGGGGTGATTTCAACCGAAGACCTGAATACTGACTCTCTGGTTGATCGTGTAAAAGCGCATCCAACCATGCAGGGACAGGATCTGGCAAAAGTTGTTTCTACAAGGCGTGCGTACCGATGGCATAATAATCAGCCGGAGCCATCGCCAGTCAAAATGGACCCATCGGTTTGGCAAACAAATTCTTCCAGGGTAATTGCCATGGATTTTGGCATAAAATATAATATTCTCAGACAATTGGCGGCTTGCGGATGTGAAATAGTTGTTGTGCCGGCAACAACGTCATCATCGGCTATTCAGCATATGGCACCTGATGGGATATTTTTATCCAATGGACCAGGCGATCCTGAGCCAGTGAGCTATGCCATCCAGACAGTTCGGGACTTACTGGATTATCGTCCCATTTTTGGTATTTGCCTGGGACATCAAATCCTGGGGCTGGCATTGGGGGCAAGCACCTATAAGCTGAAATTTGGTCATCGGGGAATTAATCAGCCAGTGCGACATTTTGCAACCGGTAAGATTGAGATTACATCACAGAATCATGGTTTTGCAGTCACACAAGAAAGCCTTCAGGAAAACAACCTAGAAATTACCCATCTGAACCTGAATGATAATACTATCGAGGGATTTCGTCACCAAAAATTGCCTTTGTTTGCTGTTCAATATCATCCAGAGGCATCACCCGGGCCACATGATTCCCGGTATTTATTTGAACAATTTATTGCGATGATGAATCGTTGATACCATAAATATTATAGCAATTGAGATATAAATATGATTTTAATCAACCAGGATGACAATTTTGACAAACCCAGGGAAGCCTGTGGACTTTTTGGCATATATAATCACCCCGAAGCTGCCAAGCTGACATATTTTGGTTTGTATGCACTACAGCATCGCGGCCAGGAAAGTGCTGGCATCGCGGTTTATCATGAAAACAACATCCAGTCTTACAAAAATATGGGCTTGGTTTCTGATGTTTTTACCTTAAAAAATATGGAAAAGCTGACCGGTCATTCTGCAATCGGACAGGTGCGATATTCTACAACAGGTGGATCCACACTGATCAATGCACAACCATTTGTGGTACGCCATCGAAAGCGAACTTACGCAGTCGCGCACAATGGCAACCTGGTCAATGCTGTGGAAATCAAAAATCAGCTTGAAGAGTCTGGATCTATCCTGCAAAGCACGACAGATAGTGAATTGTTTCTTCACTTGCTGGTCAAAAACATGAAAAAAGGCCTTGAAGAAGCTTTACAATGTTCGGTTTCATGTATGGATGGCGCGTTTTCATTTGTATTGCTCACCAGTAAAGGCGAGTTGGTGGGGATTCGTGATCCCTATGGTTTTCGTCCCCTTTGTCTGGGAGATCTTCAAGGAAAGCCTGTGTTGGCTTCTGAAACCTGCGCACTGGATTTGGTTCAGGCCGATTATGTGCGAGATCTTGAGCCCGGTGAAATTGTGATTATCAGCGAAAATGGTATCAAGTCATTTCAACTGCCAAAAGGCGGACAACGTGCATTTTGCATATTTGAGTTTATTTATTTTGCACGCCCGGACAGCACCTTTGATGGCCAAAATGTGTATCAAATCCGCAAAGCACAAGGTCGATGCCTGGCCCAGGAAGCACCGGTTGAAGCAGATTTGGTTATGCCTTTTCCGGATTCAGGTACTTATGCCGCTATTGGTTATTCAGAGGCATCAGGCATCCCCTTTGAAATGGGCATGATTCGAAATCATTATGTCGGACGAACCTTTATTCAACCCACGCAAAGCATGCGGGATTTTAGTGTGCGAGTGAAATTAAATCCAGTCAAAGAAGTGCTTAAAGGAAAAGATATCATTATTGTTGAAGATTCCATCATTCGTGGCACCACAATCAAAACAAGGGTCAAAGCGCTTCGAGAGTTGGGGGTAAACAAGATTCATATGCGTGTCAGCAGCCCACCGCACCGATTTCCCTGCCATTATGGGATCGACTTCTCCACTCGCGGAGAATTGATTGCCGCAAGCAAAACCCAGGCAGAACTCAAAGATTTTTTAAGTTTGGATAGTCTTCATTATATCAGTATTGATGGATTGCTTAAATCCACTGGCGTGTCGGAACCAGAAAAAAAATTTTGCAAGGCCTGTTTCGATGGCACCTATCCGGTTTCCTTTGATGACAACGTGTCAAAGAATTGCCTGGAAATGCAATGAAACCCACCATTTTGTTCAAGGGAGACACGCGAAGCGTTTTTTTTCATATTACGACACAATGCAATCTTTCTTGTATGCACTGTTATATTGATCCTGCTCAACATGGTTCTGGCATGCTCCCTTTGGAAACGATGACTCAATGGCTGGATATTTTAAAAAAAGACAATACAGACCTTGTTCTGTTAGGCGGGGAGCCCACCCTTCACCCAGACCTCCCTTCAGCAGTTCGGTTTGCCCGCAAAAAGGGTTATCGATCCATCACCATAGATACCAATGGCTATCTATTTCACAACATCCTCCAGCGTGTCACCCCGAATGATGTCGATTATTTTAGTTTTAGCCTAGATGGTCCGGATGCATCAATGAATGATCAAATCCGGGGAAAAGAATCGTTTTCACATTGTATGAATGGAATTCGTGAAGCACGAAAAAAAGGGTTTCCAGTCAGCCTGATTTACACAGTCAGCAAAATGAATTTGTCTGGACTCAATCAAATGCCATCACTAATTAAACAACTGGATATTCAGCGTTTTTTTATTCAGGTCATTGGCATTCGTGGAAACTCTGTAAACAAAGACCTGGTAAGCAATTTACAAATTGGCTATTCTGATTGGCTCACCCATGTGCCATCAACGGCTCAAAAAGTTGCTGATTTGGGGATACCAGTCACCTATCCAAAAGTATTTCTCGAGTCCAATGAAATTTTTGAATGCGCCGGTCGGAGATCCCAACATTTTTTTGTTTTTCCCAATGGCCGAGTGTATCAATGTCCTTTGTGTGAGGATTTCCCCATTCATGGTTATTGTATGCAAAACAATGAAATTCAACCCATGTCGCCGATTAATGAAACGCAATTGTTTGAGCTTGAAATACCTGAGGGATGTGTTATGAACAAAATTGTTCAGCCGGGCAATATCTCGTATAATGCTGATGGAGCTCCGAAACATCGAATCGCTTGTTGCTTGTTGAAAACCGAAGTTTTACCTTAGGAAAACTAAAAAAATAAGTTCCTCATTAAATAATTATTTGTTCATTTTGTTTTTGAACCATAATTACACTGAAGAAGAGTGTTTTTATTTCATCTTATTCATCTTCTTCAGTGTAATCATGGTTCAAAAAACAGAATGAACAGTTTGGTACGCATATGTTTGGTGTTTAATTAGGGAGTTAAGCATTTTTAAATGGGAAACTTATCTTTTGAATATTCCTAAAAGCAGAAAAATTATCTTCAATTCGACGGGTGCAACACAAAAAAGTTGTACTTTTTTAAATTTATTGTTTTATTGCATTTCTTAGCCCTGAAAGGGCGTAACATAACAGCCCAGGGCAACGCCCTGGGTAAAATATATTACAATGATTTGA